>Ga0123353_10009775_pt1 | contig 13289 bp, 9 predicted proteins | sample TergutLab28metaG_3_FD_92763 | JGI IMG/M metagenome (GOLD analysis project Ga0123353, IMG submission 92763) | Labiotermes labralis P3 segment gut microbial communities from Petit-Saut dam, French Guiana - Lab288 P3 | ecosystem: Host-associated > Arthropoda: Insects > Digestive system > Gut ...
ACCGCAACCGACGAAGGAGACACCAATTGCGGACAACGCTCATCTGCGCCATCAGAAATAGCGAAATTCAACATACAAAAAGTTAGAGAACAGGTCTAATGCATTCCGACTTCGCGACGGGCATAAGCCGATTTTTTCCGTGGCAACCGATGACACACATAATTATTTCGATTTCCGAGACTATGCAACCTTTCCCGGTCAAGGTTGGGTTGTTGTGCGTTCAGAGAAACTTGATGCTAATTCTCTGTTTCAAGCCATGAAAAGAGGAGACTTCTACTCGTCTTGTGGGGTCGTTTTGAAGGATGTTTGTTTTGATTCAGCGACGAAAACGTTGACAGTGGAAGTTGATCCTGCAGAGAACGTCAATTACACCATCCGATTTGTTGGAACAAAAAAAGGATTCGACGCAAGCAAAGTACCCTTTGAAATTCCGCAGGAAGATAACTTAGCACACCGGCAGGGCTTTACGTATTCCGATCAGATCGGTATGACGTTCCTCACGGTTACAGGGATTACGACGGCATCGTATAAAATGGCACCGGAAGGCATGTATGTCCGTGCTGTCATCACCTCCGACAAGGCACCGCAATATCGAGACCAAAACAAACCGGAACGTGAAACCGCTTGGACTCAACCTGTCGGATGGTAACCAACGAACACCGAATCCAATATCACCCTCACCTAACTGCATCCCATGCTTTTTCCGCAGTTGTGGCACAGGTAACAATTACCGCCTCGCACCGTAATGGCTCCACAGGCATCACACAACGGAGCGTCCGATTGAAAATGCTCATACTGTTCGCCCGCCGTTGTGATCGTAAAGGTATCCGCTCTCAGTCGCTCCGACGATTCTGCCACAGTACTGTCAATCACCGCAATACTTCTCACCAGAATCGGCTCACTCATGGTTGACTCCGGCTGCGGCACCAAACTGCGTTTGCTGTCCACCGAAGCCCTGCCGCGCCGCCGTTCCGTCCCTTCCCAACCAAGATCACGCTGGTTCTGAGAATCAGGCTGAACCGGCAGGGTTTCCGGTAAGAATGTTCGACCCAGCCAACGGAAAATGTAGTCCACGAGACTCTTTGCCACGGGAATATCCGGGTTCTTCGTGTGTCCTTGCGGCTCGAACTTCGTGTGCGAAAACTTTTCGATGTAAACCTTGAGCGGCACACCATATTGGAGACTCATCGAAATTGCCGTACCGAAGCAGTCCATCAATCCGCCGATGGTACTACCTTCCTTCGCCATCGTGATAAACAATTCGCCCACGCGACCATCTGGATAAAGCCCCGCCGTAATGTATCCTTCGTGTCCTGAAATGTTGAATTTGTGTGTTACCGACTGCCGGGTGTCGGGTAATCGCTCCCGGCGAGGACCAGCAAGTTTTCGCTTTTCTTTTTTTGAAAGTCCCTCGCCGTCCTTCTTCCCGCCATCTTCGGAAGTCGAAAGCGGTTGCGCTCCTTTGGAACCGTCCCGATAGACCGCCAACGCCTTCAAGCCCAAGTCCCACGCCATCATATAAGCATCTGTAATATCCTGAACGGTTGCTTTGTTCGGCATGTTTACCGTCTTGGAAATTGCTCCCGATATGAACGGCTGCGCTGCCGCCATCATCTTGACATGAGCATCCCAAGAAATGCAACGATCCGAACCGGGAGTCGGAAACGCACAATCAAATACCGGCAGATGGGCATCGACCAAATGCGGGGTTTCGTGGAGTGTCCCTTTTTCCTGAAGGTGTGCAACGATGTCGGAAATTTCTTCGTCGGTGTAACCGAGCGTTTTCAATGCAAGCGAAACGGTATTATTGACGATTTTGAGCGTTCCCCCGCCTGCCAGTTGTTTGAATTTGACCAGTGCGATGTCCGGTTCAATGCCGGTGGTGTCGCAGTCCATCATGAAACTGATTGTTCCCGTCGGGGCAAGTACCGTCGCTTGGGCATTTCGGAAACCATAGCGGCTTCCCGAATTGCGAACTTCGTCCCAAAGTTTTTGTGCTCGCTTTTTCAGATAATTGGGACATTTCCCGATTCGGTTAACCGCCTCCCAGTGCATATCAATCACTCGCAACATCGGCTCACGGTTTTTGGTGAACGCTTCAAAGGGACCCACGACATTGGCGAGTTCCGCACTCGTTTGATAAGCCGCTCCGTGTAACAGAGCGGTAACAACACTGCACAGTCCCCGGGCTTCATCGGAATCGTAGGGAAGACCGAGACTCATAATCAAACTGCCAAGATTGGAATAGCCGAGTCCGATGGCACGGAATTTATGGCTGTTTTCGGCAATTTTCTTGATCGGATAACTTGCCCTATCCACGAGGATTTCTTGAGCAATGAAGAAAATACGGCTGGTTTGAATGAACCGTTCGGCATCGAAGTTTCCGTCTTCCCGCCGAAATTTCATCAAATTGATGCTTGCCAAATTGCATGCAGTGTCGTCCAAACTCATGTACTCGCTACACGGATTCGAAGCGTTGATGCGTCCCGAATGCGGCGTAGTGTGCCAACGGTTGATGATCGTGTCAAACTGAACACCGGGATCGCCGCAAGCCCAGGCGGTATTGGCTATTTTGTCGAACACCTCTTTGGCAGGATATTCGGGTCCTTTTTTGGTTGGATCCGTAACCCAGCGGGTTGACCAAGTTTTGTCCCCTTTGACTGCTTGCATAAAATCATCAGTCAAGCGGACGGAAAGATTAGCATTTTGGTAGAGGATTGAGGAGTAAGCGTCTTCGTAGGGAAGACCATGTTTCATCAAGATTTTGGCTTTTTCTTCTTCGCGTAGTTTGCAGTCGATAAACTCCATTATGTCGGGATGGGTAACTTTGAGGGACTGCATTTTTGCGGCGCGTCGGGTTTTTCCGCCGCTTTTGACCACCGCCGCAATTTGGTCATAGACCCGCATGAAGGAAAGAGGTCCCGAAGGTTTTCCGCCGCCCGCCAATTTTTCCATGCTGGATCGGATTGTCGAAAGATCGGTGCCGGTGCCACTGCCGAACTTAAAGAGCATTGCCTCGCTCCGGGCAAGGTCCATAATCGCTTCCATATCGTCGGCAACGCTCTGAATGAAGCAAGCGGAAGCCTGCGGATGCTCGTAAGAATTGTCCGGCTGTGTCGCTTCCCCTACCCGCTCTTCCCAGTGCCAAGTGCATTTTCCCCCTCTGATACCGTATTGCGGATAGAGTCCTACGTTGAACCAAACTGGCGAGTTAAAAGAGCCGAATTGATGTAAAAGGAGCCAAGTGAGTTCGCGGTAAAAGGTTTCAGCATCTTGTCGCGAGGCGAAATAGCCGTCGTCGAACCCCCAGTCGGCTATGGTGCGGCTAACACGGTGAATGACTTGCCGCATACTTTTTTCCCGCTGGGGCGTGTTCGGTTCGCCAAAAAAATACTTGCTGGCAACGACGTTAACGGCAAGTTGAGTCCACGTACTGGGAAATTCGCAGTCGTTTTGCTCGAAGAAGACGGACCCGCCGTCCCCTTTGATACTGGCGGTTCGGGTTGTCCAGTCAACGGTGTCGAAGGGATCACGGACATTTTCGGGGCAAAACGTGGGTTTTACTTTGAGACCTTCAAAGGCGGCAGCGGATTCAAACGAATCGGCATTTAGGGCAAGGGTAGCATCCAAACTGGTAAGTGTATCCATAACAAAAGGGGACATGTTGGGAGGTAAAAACAGTCCGTGGGGGAGAAGAACAAGGATCCGTCCCGGGCTCCCCTTTTCGCGGTTTACCTCGTGTTTATGACTGTATCTAGTATTACATTGATTATTAGATACTATATGTAGTATCTAACAACGGGAATATGATACCACAGGGCAACGGGGTGTCAAGCCAAACGGACAGAATGTTTGAAGTTTCGGTCAAAAAAGGGGTTACGATTTTCCCCCATTTTCGTTCCCGTGGCAAAAACCGTCATTTCTTTGAAGTAAATCCTTGTACGATAAGGGTGTGGAACGAATCCAGCCTGGCGGTAAGCCGATGTCCGGGGGCAAACTCTCTTGAGTAGCATCGGCGTTCATGATACAATACCCGGATCGAAACGGAAAAACAATGGAGCAACATCATGAGACATGCATTTCTTTTCATGGTGCTATTTGCCAGTGCCACAATGGCAAATACTACGATGGCACAGGAGGGATTAAAGCGTCTGCCTCAAAAGTACGACATGCCTTTCAAGGCTACGACAGTGGAAGAGGCGCAACAATGGCAAAAAGAGGCACGAACAAAATTACTCGGATACGTGGAGGCGGTTTGCACACGAAAAAGTACGAAAGAGTTGCCGCTTGACGTGAAAATCGAATCGACGGAAGAAATCGATGCCTATGCGAAACATCGCCTTTCCTACTTGGGAAACGAAGGTGAACGAAAAACAGCGATTCTCACTATTCCGAAAGGCAAAGGCAACGGTCCGTTTCCCGGTATTCTTGCGTTGCACGGTCATGGCGGAAATGAAGATGCCGTTTTTGGCAGTCCCGGTTTGTACAATGCCTTTGCCGATGACGTTGCACGGGGAGGTTATGTCGTGCTCGCTCCCTCATTGGAACACCGCACTTATGCCGCCGAGCAACTCTGGAATTTGATACGTCTGATGGATATTCTGGAATCGCAACCACAGGTTGACAAGGAACGGTTAGGTGTTGCCGGTCTTTCCATGGGGGGGGAATGGACGATGTGGATCGCCGCTTGTGATCTTCGTGTAAAAGCCGCCGTCGTCAGTGGTTGGATGTGTACGACAGAAGGATGTTTGGCAGTTCCCAACTGTGAATGTTGGGAACTACCGGGAATGTTTACCTTGATGGATGTTTGTGAAATCAACATTCTATTGGCACCGAGACCGGTGGTTTTTGAAAGTGCGTTGCGCGACGGCTGTTTCCCTATCAATTATTGCCGAGAGGGTTATGAGAGAATTCGTGAAGGGTACGCCGTGTTCGGAGCCAAAAATGATGTCTGGCAAGATATATGGGATGCCGGTCATGAGTGGCACGGCGAATTAGCCTATCCAGTAATGGATGCGGTTCTCAAAGGCAATGTCAGAGATGTTTATCGTGAAAAAAAACGATGATGATACAAACGATGATGATAACGTATCAGTAGAAATCAATCGCCCCTAACCATGCAACCGACGAAAACATCCCCATCGCCGCCCTCGGATTTCGAGTTCGATGTCGAAGACGATTCTTTTCTCCGCTTTGTCCGGCGGCTGGAAGGAGACTTTCCGTTCTTGCGGGTTACGAAAATCGACATCAACAACGAGACCGCCCTGCAAAGCGAGCAGGGCGGAATGCGAATTCTCTGCCTGTACCACGGCAAAGGTGAAGTCTTTTTGCCGAAAGGATACCGCACGCAGGAGGGCGATGGTCCGCCGCTGCCCGCCGAGCAGTACCGTCCCGATGACATTGATCCGCAGTTTGCCGAAGCGCTCCAACGTATCCGAAGCGGTCTTGATACCATATCACAGACGGCACGCCCCGCAGTCGATGCCATCCTCCGCCGTTGGAATGATAAAACCTTTTGTGGCGACATTTCCGGCGAACTCTGGCGACTTGTCGAACAAACCAAGCGTCCATGGTCAACCGATTCCGAAACGGAGGGTGCCCTCGAAGCACTCTTCCGTTGCCCTCGAACCATCGGGTTTTCGACCAAAACCGTCGATTCGTGGGAACCCCTCATGGCGGGCGATCAGTTGATCGTTACGGAAAACGAGCCGTTGCGTGTTCGAGGAAATTTTCGGTGTTTTTCACTCGAAAATGTCGAACGAAAGCACTCCCACGTTTCTGCTGTCCGGCGATTGCGTTTTCTGTTGGACACGGCAGGCGGTTGCAGTCCGGGCTTTGATCCGTTTCGGCGACTGCCGCTGACGTGGTGTCCGACCATTTTCGAGAGAGGCGGTGACGGGATCAACTTTTTTAACAATCACGTTGTCAATATCCCGGCGGAGAATTCACCGACGCATTTTCATCCCCAACGTCCTACGGGCGGCGGAATTCCGCAGGCAGAGTTCTATCTTGTCCTTGATCCGGCAACCTATAACTTGTCCACCGCCGGATTGGAGTCGGAAATTATCCTTTACCCGAACCTTGCCGACTTGACCCATTACGATAGAATACCACTCCGTTCCGGCATGATAGTGTATATGCCGCCAGGTACCGGACATCGCGGTTTGAACGTGTTCGCCTTGATTATGACGATTCCCGGTTTTAAGCCGGGAAACGAGTTATACCTCGACCGAGACATTTACGAACGAACCGGCGGAACATCGCCGTATAATGAAAATCATCTCAAAAGCAAAAACTTTGAACGTTTGGAAGAATTTTTCTAACCCCTAACCCCCAAAACTTAATTATGACACTTACACGCAGAAATTTCCTGAAAACAACGGCGGCGGTCGGCGTTGCCGCACCTTTTTTCGTTCCGCAAACCGCACACGGTGCCAATGAAACGATCCATGTCGGGATTGTCGGACTCGGTGGACGCGGTATTGGGGCACTCGTACCGGCATTTTCCGTACTGCCCAACGTCAAAGTCGTTGCGTTGGCAGACCCTGACAAACCGCGAACAGCGGCGGCAGCCAAATGGATGCAGGATAAAAATTATTCCCATCAGGTCGATCAATACGAAGACTTCCGGGAAATGTATGACCGCTATGACATTCAAGCGGTGGGCATTGCGACCATGAATTATTGGCATGGTTTGAACACCATCTGGGCATGTCAAGCAGGGAAACACGTTTTCTGTGAAAAACCGCTTGCCCACTTCATTTGGGAAGGTCGTCAGGTGGTCAATGCCGCTCGGAAACACAACCGACTCGTTCAACATGGGACGCAACTCCGGTCGTTAGGAGCGGTTCGTGATGCGCTTGCCTGGATCAAAGCGGGAAACCTCGGCAAAATAAAGTACATTACGGCGTATGCCAACAAGCCCCGAACGCCCATCGGCAATCGCACCGAGCCACTGCCGTTGCCCGAAGGTTTTAATTACGACCTGTGGTGCGGTCCGGCACAGGATGGTCCGATCTACCGCGACCGGTTGCAATACGATTGCAGTTTCACTTGGAATATGGGGGATGGTGAGTCGTTGAATCAAGGAGTGCATCAAATTGATGTCGCACGCTGGACTCTCGACATTGAAGATATGCCGCGTCGGGTCATCAGTTTGGGCGGTCGATTCCTGTTTAAGGACAAGGGGGATGTTCCCAATACGCAAATCATTTATTACGACTATCCTGAAGTCCCGATTCTGTACGAAGTTCACAATCTCCGCATGGCGAAGGATTCCAACGCCGTCGATAGGTTTCGGGGATTTTCCCAAGACGGCATCGTCGTCGATTGCGAGGGCGGCTGGGTCGGTATTGACCACGGTGCTCGGAGTATTGCGTATGACAAGGAGAACAAGGAAATTCGCTCGTGGAATGGCGGCGGTGATAATTTCGCCAATTTCATTGATGCCGTTCGTGCCGGAAACCGTGAACTCCTTGACTCGGATGTTCTGGAAGGGCAATTATCGACCCGTATCGGACATACCGGCAACATTTCGTATCGGCTTGGCAAAAAAGCCGATGTCGTTGCCCAGAAAAAGGCAATCGCAGACTATCCGTATATGGTCGAGATGCACAAGCGCTACCTTGCTCACCTTGCCGCACATGAAATTGACCCGTCAGAAACCATTTTGGGGGAGTGGTTGGTCTGCGACACGGCGAACGAGTGTATAAAGGACAATGCCGAGGCAAACAAACTTGTTCGCGGCTCGTATCGTAGTCCGTATGTCGTCAAAGAGATTGTTTAGGGCGTTTTCGGATTGGGGTTTTCGCCCGGAAACGAAAATACTTTTTTCTGACGATTTTCCCCAACTCCTTTGCTAGAAAAACATTACACCAATCTCTCGATTTCATCGCAGAGTTGCTCCGCTCGTTCCGCCGTGGGTGCCTCCGCGAAAATCCGGATGATCGACTCCGTATTACTCCCGCGCAACAGCACCCAAGCGTCGCCGTGGTCAATGCGCAAACCATCCATGCGGTCGCACGGCAAATGCTTGAACGCCAACGCAACCTTGTCCAACACCGCAGGTACTTTCGTTAGTTCGATGGTCATTTTGCGTTTGACCAGTGCATACTTCGGGAGCGCATTGGCAAGTTCCGTAAGTGTTTTTCCCGTCTTGGTCATGGCATCGAGAATCTGTGCCATTCCGACGAAACTATCTCGAACGTAACCGACAGCCGGATCAATCGGACCGCCGTTTCCTTCGCCGCCGAACGTCGCACCCTTTGCCAACATCATATCGACGACATTTGCTTCACCGACGGCACTGCGGAAAATCGGAACGCCATACTTCTGGGCAATATCTTCGCTCATCCGGCTTGTCGCACAGTTGATCACCATTGCTCTCGGCGACGTAGTCGCCGGCTCTCGGGTCTGGTGCTCTCTGGTCTGGAAAATGTGTTCCATACACAGGGCGACCGTATATTCCTCGCCGATGTAACGACCCTTGCCGTCAATAAGGGCGAGTCGATCCGCATCAGGGTCTTGGCAAAAGACAATATCGTAATTGCCGCTTTGGACTTGTTCGCAAACGCTGGTGAGATTTTCCGCCGTCGGTTCTGCCGGATGCAAAAATTGTCCATTCGGCTCTTCGCCGAGAATGGTTACGTCGCAATTCAACCGTTTTAACAATTTAGTGCCGAGTACTGCTCCGGCACCGTGATTGGAATCGAGCAACACTTTGAACTTTCGTCCGGCAATCGCCCTAAAATCGACGGTCTGTAGCACGGCTTCAAGATGGGCTTCGGTCGAATCAGAACAAATCGAAAACTTACCGATGTTTTGATGAGTTGCCCAATGTGGTTGGGTCGTTTTGTACAGTTCCAAGACACGACTACCGGAGTCTTTCGGAATACAGCGTCCTTCGGCGGAGAATAGTTTCATGCCGTTAAACTCAATGGGATTGTGCGAGGCGGAAATCTGGATTCCTCCGGCGGCGTTGTGTTGCCGAATGAGAATACCGAGCGTCGGTGTAGCGGCAATGCCAGCGTCGAGCGTATCGCGTCCCAATGCATTAAGCCCTGCGTGAATGGCACTGGCAAGCATTTGCCCGGTGGGACGACTGTCTCGTGTGATAACGAAAAGACCGGGCGGAGCAGTAGCAGAATAAGCGGCGGCGTACCGCATGGCGACATCGGGATTCAATGCTTCGCCGATGATGCCACGCAAACCGGCAACGCTAATAATGGGTTCGGACACGGCTGAGTGTGTTGAGTTGAAATTTGTTCCTTGGCGAATATGATACCACAGATCAAGGGACAGGGTACTTGCCCCAAAAACTTGGTCGCACCCGTGCGAGGAATGGGTATTTTGTTCTCCCTTTTTTCTTGGCGATTCTCTGTTATAATAGTAACAAACGTTACCAGAACGTTCATAAACTTCAACAAAAAACACGTAATATTCATGACACAACGAAAAATTATCATCATTGGAGCCGCAGGTCGGGATTTTCACAATTTCAACACATTTTACCGGAATAACTCCGCCTATAAGGTCGTTGCTTTCACTGCCGCGCAGATTCCCGATATAGCCGGTCGGAAATATCCCGCCGCTCTTGCCGGTGATCTTTATCCTGACGGAATTCCCATCTACGATCAAGCGGACTTGGACCGCCTAATCAAAGACCTCGATGCCGATGCATGTGTCTTTGCGTACAGCGATGTTCCCTATTCGTTCGTCATGGGCATTGGCGCAAGAGTGAACGCCGCTGGGGCGGATTTCGCTATGCTTGGTCCTAAAAAAACAATGCTCAAAAGCACCAAACCTGTGATCGCCGTCGGCGCAGCGCGCACGGGCTGTGGAAAAAGTCAAACCTCACGCCGGATCGTGGAAATTCTCATGGAAAAAGGAAAAAAAGTCATCGCTGTCCGCCATCCGATGCCCTACGGCGACCTTGTTGCCCAAAAAGTGCAACGTTTCGCTCACATCGATGACCTCACCAAGCATAAATGTACCATTGAGGAAATGGAGGAATACGAACCGCATATTTCGCGCGGTAACGTCATTTACGCTGGTGTGGATTATGAAGCAATTTTACGTGCAGCGGAAAACGATCCCAGCGGTTGTGATATTATCCTTTGGGACGGCGGAAACAATGATTTCCCGTTCTTCAAGCCCGACCTGATGGTTACGGTAACAGACCCGCACCGACCGGGACACGAACTCTCCTATTATCCGGGAGAAATCACCGTTCGGTTGGCAGATGTGGTGGTCATCAACAAGATCGACAGTGCCGACTTTGACAATATCCAAACGGTCAGAAACAGCATCGAGCGGGTGAATCCCAAAGCCGTGGTTGTGGATGCCGTGTCGACGATAAGTGTGAGCAATCCCGATGTCATTCGCGGTAAACGGGTTTTGGTTATCGAAGATGGTCCCACGTTGACGCATGGCGACATGAAGATCGGAGCAGGTATCGTAGCGGCGAAGCGTTTCGGAGCGGCGGAAATCATTGATCCGCGACCGTATGCGGTGGGCAAATTGGCGGAGACGTTCCGCATATATCCCAATGTCGGAACATTGTTGCCTGCAATGGGTTACGGCGACGAACAGATGCGCGATTTATCGGCAACGATTGACCGCACTGATTGCGACTCGGTGATTATTGCCACGCCCATTGATTTGGGACGAGTCGTTAAAATTACGAAGCCGAATACGCGGGTGGAATACAATTTGCAGGAAATCGGTAGTCCGAACATGGACGACGTTTTGGCGCGTTTCGTTAAGTAACGAAACCACAACCATAAGGCTTTTTCCCCACCAAGCACTACAATAAACACCATGCTTCGCTTGCTTGTCCCTTGTCTCATTGTTTATTGCCTTGCCGAATCGATGTCCGTCGCCACGGAACGTCCCCTCGACACAACATACGACATCACATCCATTCGCGTCGGGTTTGAAGGCTACTACAAAAACGGACTCTGGACTCCGATCACCCTGGAATGGAAGGAACCTATCCCTGAGGGCTACTACCGACCCATGACAATCCGGTCTTCCGATTCCGATGGTACACCGATTACCTACCACTACTCCGTTGGAGGAGAACAAACCAAAAACGGGACAAGCATTACCCTTTTTGCCAAATTGGGTCGGAAAGATGAACCGTTACTGGTTTCTGGTTTGGCTGATGTATATGTCAAATCCTTTGAAGTTCCTCCTCCCGTCAATGCGGAGCGACCGATTTACCTGATCTTCGGCAACGAGGACATCGGCTTGCAGGGAGCCATTGCCGAACTCACCCTTCGGGAAGACCGGCGACCACTGCTCGTTAAAATCAATTCCTTTGCCGACCTGCCCGACCAGTGGTTCGGTTACGAAGCCGTCGAAATGGTCGTGATGACAACGACCGATCCGAAACTTTTTGAGGGTCCGGAGGGACAAGCACTGACCGCCGAGAGTCCGCAGATCAAGTCACTCGACGATTGGCTCAAACTCGGCGGAAAAATGTTGCTCTGTCTGGGAAAAAACGCGGGACAATTCCTCGAAAACGAAAACGGTGCTCTGTTTCCCTTCCTGCCGGGAAATTACGACGGAATGGCAGAACTGCGTAATGGAACAAAGATTGAACTCTTCGTGAACAGCAAAAGACAGATTTTCATGAACGGCACCGACGAGGCACCCTTTATGCGAATGCCGCGTTTGACCGACCCGCGAGGGATTACCTTTCTCAAAGACGGCGATTTGCCCTTGGTGCTTCGCTGTGCTCACGGATTGGGGAAGATCATCTATTTCGGTGGCGATTTGAGCGAAAAACCGCTTGCCCACTGGCGAGATCGGACGACTCTTGTGCGAAACATCATGCAATGGGATCGAGCGCAAGAGCGAGGGGCGTTAGCCCCCCGGTCGGGAGCGATGTTGCAACTTGGTTATAACGACATATCGGGACAGATTCGCAGTGCCCTTGACCAATTCGAGGGGGTACGTGTCGTGCCCTTTTCCCTGATACTGATTATTTTGACCGCCTATTGGCTCGTCATCGGACTGTTCGATTGGTTCTTCGTGCATAAGGTTTTGAAGAAACCGATTTTGACATGGGTAACGTTTCCGCTGTGGATTGTGCTGTTCAGTGCGCTGACGTATATTCTTGCCGCTTCGGGGAGACCTAATGCAACGTTGAAAAATACTCTCACTCTTTTCGATGTCGATTCCGAAACCGATGTGTCTCGCACCAGCAGTTGGCAAGGGGTGTATAGCCCGATTGATCAACACCATAACGGCGCACTCATCAGTGGGGCAATATGCTGTGGACGCATTATTGAGCCGGGCATATCCGGCAGTCATTATTCGTGGTTCGGTCTGCCGGGAAGCGGACTTGGCGGCATGGCTCCAAAAACAGTAAGTCCCGCCGTTTGGCAAACTGGTTCGATACAGAGTTCCGCTGTCGAAATTACGGATGTTCCCATTCAAACACGTTCTACAAAAAGTTTTTTCGGACAGTACCAAGGTAGTTCTCCTGACGTGTCCAACCGGCTTACCGCCCAATTATCCGACGTAGAAGGAATCCCGATAGGAACGCTTGAAGTTCCCGATGATTTTGATTTCTTCCTGAAAAACTGTATTCTGGTCTATGGTCGCTGGGTGTTGGAACTGGGTGAACTTCAACCGGGTCAAACGATTAGACTTACGAGAACCTCGCCGCGTCGGGATATGCGGGACTTGCTCATTCCGCCGCAGACGCGGGATAATGAACTCCTGCGCGGGATGGCAACGTACAATCCGCAGTCCACCGACTTGGAGTACATTGTTCGTGTGATGTCATTGTACCGTGCGCTCGGCGGTTATGAATCGACGGGACTGCACAATGCTTATCAACCGTCTCTGGACATGAGTGATCTGCTCACGACGGATCGGATAGTGTTACTTGGCGTTGTCGTGTCAGACGATGCCCAGCATACGCAGTTTTTCCGTCAATCCTTTCCGCTTACATTGTCGGAACTTTCGCCGCGATTGAAGATCGAGCGATACTCGCCGGTACGGGATGAATTGGACGAAAAGGTCAAACCGGCTTTTCAGGAATAAAGGAGACTGTATCAAGAAATGAGCCTCTTTTATGCCCCGCAAGGGGCATCAGACCTTGCAGGGCTAACGTCAGATACTGTGTTTCATCTGATCCCCTTTACGGTAATACGGTATAGTACCCAGTCCGTCGACAAGTTTAGTTTTTCCATCCGAGTTTTCTTGCTGTTGGCATTGGATTATGGGAACATTTTTCTCGTACCTCTCGCAGGGTTCTCTCTCCTTGGTGCAACAGA
>Ga0123353_10009776_pt1 | contig 13289 bp, 7 predicted proteins | sample TergutLab28metaG_3_FD_92763 | JGI IMG/M metagenome (GOLD analysis project Ga0123353, IMG submission 92763) | Labiotermes labralis P3 segment gut microbial communities from Petit-Saut dam, French Guiana - Lab288 P3 | ecosystem: Host-associated > Arthropoda: Insects > Digestive system > Gut ...
AACGTATTTATACTGAAAATTGGAACCGTTCTAATGAATACGGGCGCATAGACCCGGAAAACTTCACGCCTCAATCAAAAAACCCGATAATCGCTAAGTTCTTCATGAACATCGGACGCGCCGACCAGCTCGGCTCAGGCATCCGCAACCTCTACAAGTACACGAAACTTTATTCAGGTGAAGAGCCGGTACTCATCGAGGGCGATATTTTCAAAACAATTATTCCGCTTATTTCGGCAAGCGAAAAACAAGCGAATAAAACAAGCGGAAAAAACAAGCGAATAAAACAGGCGAATAAAACAAGCGAAAAAAAGGATGCCATCGTGGGATACATCGCAGAACACGGCATGGTTACGGCCACCGTACTTACTGAGCTATTCAACTTAAGTGAAGGTCGTGTCCGCGCCATATTGCTTGAAATGGTGAAAGCAGGTTCCATCAAAAAAAATGGCAAAACAAAGTCTGTTTATTACACTCTTGAATGAACTTTTAACGATTGCCAGAATTTTTCTACGAAATCGTCGCGGAAATCGAAGGGGACGCAAAATAAAAAAAAGGGAGACAAACACATGGGTTTTTGGGACAGGCTTGAAGAAAATAATTTTGAAAATAATTTATCGGCATTCATAATAATATTATTTATTTATACGCTTATATTTACATTTTACGGTTTTGCGCGCGAAGCGGCGGACATAATTCTCGGCGGGATACCTTTTATAAGCAACATAAGGGATTTTACCGGCATACATGAAATGCTTAACACATCTCCGCTTTTTTTTGCCGCGGAATATTTCAAGCTCTTTTTGATGACGTTTGTAACATTGACTATCAAAAGAATGTATCCAGACATCAACAACGGAAACATCCACTATATATTGTTTGAAATCATTTCGGGTACTTTGATAAGTTTACTTACGGTTTTTATTGTTAACAAGCTTTTGCTTTCGCAAGTACTCATCAGCGCCGTATACGAATGGGTATCGGGCATATTATTAACGGTTACTGCTTCTCTTACCGTAATTTCGATTATAAAAATTTTCGCTAAAGGAACACCGAGCGTAATTTTTTTTGCAATTATCTATTCCATAATAAGCAGCAGGGCGTTTATATTGGCAAGAAGGGCTTTTTTGTATGCGACGCTTATTGTAATTTTAGTAATTTACCTGGACGCAAAATACGGAAGCATATATGTCTTACTCGACGAAGTGACTATGATTATTGTTATTGCCGGCCCGGTAATTTGCATTATGTTAATAGGTATCGCTTACTTGCTGAAGTCTGTGTTTGCGAAAAAAAACAAGCGATATTATAGGTAAAAATCAAACGGTAAAGGCGGAAACGTAATGACGAACCTTGAGCGTATACACAATAGCAAATGCAAAAAAACAAGCCGCCGCAATTGCGGCGGCTTGTTTTTTTTTATTCACTTTTTAATGCGTAATCGCGTTGATGTCCCTTCGATTATAAAAAAATATTCCCAAGGCCGTAAGCGCCGCGGCTATTGCCGTGAGCACCGCAAGAGTTAGCGGTTCCGTTTGTTTCATGGGCAGTTCGTTGATATAACCGAACGGCGTGAGTTTGGAGAGCCACGCGGGAAAAACGCTGAGCCGGCCGATAAACACGACCAGGAACGAATATGCGTAATAGCCCCATATCGCTCCCGACGCTTTTGGCGCCGCGCCTATAAGCAGCACGGTCACGCCTATCATCACCCACAGTGCGGGCACATAAACCATGTTCGCCTCAAGCAAAAACAGGAATGTCAGTTCGGACGGGTCGGCAAGCGAGGTAACAGCCACGCCGTACAGCCCTATGACCAATGCGAACTGCAAAACAATCGCGCACACGAATGCGATCGCCGCGTAACCCGCGAGGTACCGCGTGCGGCTCACCGGGGCGGCGTGGATCAGCTCCGCGCGGATGTCGCGCTCTTCGTGCACCGCCTTTAAAATAAATATCAGCAGCGCTATCACGGTCACGAGGCTCATAATGTTGTTTATCATTGCGGAAAATAATTCCGGCAGCGTGAAGCCCGCCTGCCTGACCGCCGCCTGCATGAACGCCACCGTCTGCTCCACCGTGAAGCCCTCTGTAAACTCGATGCCCGCAGGCCCTAAGATAAGCGTGCGGTACATGTCGTTTTGCGCGATAAATTCGTCGATTTCGCCGAGCACAGACGAATACGACGCGCCCAGCATAAACATGCTGACAAGCCAAACTATTATGCCGGATTTTAAAAGCTTAAACGAAAGCCCCGCGGGGGTTTTCATCAGGAACGAGCCCTTCGCCCGGCCCGGCTTCGCGGCGATTATCCCCTGGTCGATGTCGCGCACATGGTTGAAATAAAAAGCCGCCGCTGTTATCACGGCCGCAGCCGCAACCAAGATATAAATCGGCCAAAAATTATTTTCGATATAGGCTTCCGTGCGCAGTGCCAAACCGAGCGGGCTTATCCGCGCAAGTATTTCCATGTCGGGGTTCATGTCGCCGGGGGCGCGCAGCAGATATAAAAACCCGAGCGCCATAAACGAATAGCCGGTCGCGCCGCGCGAGCTTGAAGAAAGCTGGCAGAACAGCGCCGCAAGCGCCGCGAACACGAGACCTACCGCGCCGTTTGTCATGCCCCACAGCATCGAACCCGTAAAGCACATGCTTTCGTCGCCGGTTGCGTACATGCCGAGCCCCAGCACTGCAGATAAAACGACGTTGACGATAACGACGGTGATCATAACCGCGCTTAAATTTGCGAGCCTACCCGTGGGCAGCGAACGCACGACTTCGTAGCGGCCGCGCTCTTCGTCTGTACGGGTATAGCGCGCCACCAAAAAAATGTTCATGAGCGCGACGGTTATTGCAGTAAACAGCATCATGAAGTTGGTGTAAAGCGCGCCGAACGTCCCCGTTATTGATGCGTACGCCGGGCCGACCATAGCCACCATCGCGGGTATTTCCATGATTGGCAAAAGCGAATCGAGGCTTTCTAAATCAATGGCGGTTTTCATGCCGGGCACGAGGCCCACCACGATTAATGTAAGCAGGACAATCCACGCGCAGGAGATGACGCGCTCGCGGCGCAGAATAAATTTTGTCAGCAAAAAGGAATTTTCGAAGTTCCCCTTTTTCATGACGCACCTTCCTTTTTGTAGTGACGCATGAAAAGTTCCTCAAGCGACGGCGGCGTGCTCTCGATCTTTTTGATGCCGAACTGCGTCAAGTGCGCAACTACTGTTCCCATCGCGGGCGTGTCCACCAAAAAATTTACCGAGTTGGTTTTTTCTTTCAATTCGTGAACGCCGGCTAAATTGTTTAGGCCCGTGATTTGCCTCTCCGCCGAAACTTCCATCGTGTAGCGGGTCAGGTGCCGCAGCTCGTCCAAAGTGCCGACTTCGACGAGCTCGCCCTCGCGGATTATTCCCACCCTGTCGCAAAGGCGCTCCACTTCGGACATGATGTGGCTCGAAAGGAACACGCCCTTGCCCTTGCTCTTTTGCTCCATTACGCACGCTTGAAAAACCTGCTCCATCAACGGGTCGAGGCCGCTTGTGGGTTCGTCCAGTATGTACAGGTCAACGTCCGACGCGAACGCCGCCACCAGCGCGACCTTTTGCCTGTTGCCTTTTGAATATGTGCGGCATTTTTTTGTCGGGTCGAGGTTAAAATCTTTTATGAGACGGTTGCGGAGCGCATCGTCTGTTTTTTTGCCGCGGTCGCCGCGAAGGTTGACGAACAGGTCTATCACTTCGCCGCCCGTGAGGTTAGGCCACAGGTTTACGTCTCCCGGCACATAAGCGATCTTTTTGTGTATCTCGACCGCGTCCTTCCAGGCGTCGCGACCAAAAATTTTCGCGCTGCCCTTGGTTGCCTTTAAAATCCCAAGCAGCACTCTTATTGTCGTGGATTTGCCGGCGCCGTTCGGGCCTATGTAGGCGAACACCTCGCCCTCGTTGACCTGCAGGCAAACGTCCTTTAAAGCTTCCGTTTTTCCGAAAAATTTTGAAACATTTTCCAATTCTACGCTGTAGCCCATTTTTTTCACCCTTCTGGCCATTGAATTTTATTGCTGTTTATAAAAACAAGCCCTCATTGTGTCTAAAATCTCTTTTAATTCTTCGAGATAGATATCGTAATTTTCGCGCGCCGTTTCGCCCGTTTTACCGCTTGGCGTTTCGGCTATTTTTGCATTGGCATATCCCGCAAACGTCAAGCCGATAATTTTTATCGCGGCCTTTGGGTCGATGCCGTCCCTAAAAAGCGAAAGATCCGCGTGCGCGAATATTTCCGCCACCAAATTGGCGTGCATCGACTGCAAATCCTTTAAAGCCCCGCCGGCGTTTATTTCGTGGTCGGCCTCGACATACGCCCCGGTTAAAAAATCGAACACGGACGGGAATTTCATGCACAGGTCGCGCTTGAGCAGCGACGTCTGCCAAATGCTGTCGAAGATGTCGCGCTGACGCACGTTTATCAAGTCGATGTATTCTTTCCGCATTGTCTCGACTGCGTATCTGACCATAAAATCGTAGAGCTTTTCTTTTGTCCCGAAGTAATGGAACAGCAGCCCTTTTGATATAGCAGCCTCCCTCACGATGTTGTCTGTGGAGGCTTTTTTATAACCGGATAAAAATTCTTTCATTGAAGCGTTAATAATCCGCCCGCGTTTTTCTTCGTCGAGCGTTAAAAATTTATGGTAGTCCCCCCCTTCCGCTTCGATGCGCTCACATTCCGAATTTTCGTTATCGATCATTGGACCAACTCCTTTCGGTCATAAAAAAATATTTTATTCGACTCGGTTGGTCAATAATAAATTAGTTGACTAATCAAGTCAACAATTATTTCGTATACTATCCGCGGCTTATTTGATAAATTCTTTTAAACAAGCAAATATTTTTTTGCGATTCGTATCAAATGATTTTTAGAGGGTGATTTTTACGCAAAAAGAAAAATCATGCGGCGCGGTCCTTTTCACGGAGCAGGACGGCGTCAGAAAATATGTGCTGGTGGGCCGCGGACCATTGCAAAGCGGCCGAGATTGTAACTGCGGCTTTCCAAAAGGGCATGCAGAAAAAAACGAAACGGAGCGCGAAACGGCGCTGCGTGAAATAAAAGAAGAGACATGCATTGACGCCCGGATCATAGAGGGATTTAAAAAGGAAATAAATTATGTAATGCCAAACGGCGTCGCCAAAGAAGCGGTTTATTTTCTTGCCTCGTATAAAAATCAAGAGCCAAAAAAAAGCCCCTGCGAGGAGCTTGAAGTGCTGCTGCTTCCTTTCGCGGAGGCTATTGACGCGCTAACATTTGAAAGCGCAAAAGAAATTTTGCGCGGCGCAGAAAATTTTTTAAATACGCAGACGTAAACTAAATCTTGCTTAATATGTCTATAAGCATTTCGGCTTCTTCAAACTCGGCCATAAGCAAATGGATCGAAATTTTTCTTATGAGCGACTTTGTCTTGTCGCTCGTTTGATATTTAAGCAACGAATATATCGACTTGTTCATCACTTCGGCGTCCATGTCTCGGATAGCAGCCCTTAGAGCGTTCAAGTCTTCCGCAAATTCATTGCGGTCAAAATCATCTGTCGCAATGTTTTTTTTATGAGTCAAATATTTTTCGTTTATGCTTTTGAGCATGCGTTCGAGCATAGCAAAAAATTGGTTGTTGTTGGCCCGAAGATATTCTATGTCTCCGTTTTTTGCCGCTTCTTCAAGCATGCCGGCTGTTCTCGAAAGCTCGTCCGCGCCGATATTTGCCGCCGCGCTCTTTAGCGCGTGCACATGCGTCACGAACAACGGAAAGTTTTCGTCTTCAATGCATGTTTTTATTTTGTCTATCCGTTCCAAACCGTCCTCGTAAAACGTCGCGAGGGTTTCGCGGTAGAGCTCCGCCGTGCCGCCCGTCATCTGTATGCCTATCGTTGTATCGAGGCCTTCGATGCGCATCGATTCGCCCGCGTTTCTTTTGCTTTTATGTCCTTTGTCCGTTTCCCTTACCGCGCCGATCTGTTTTTCTTTTGGTATCCACTTTTCCAAAATCGTATTTAAATGGGTTGTGTCGATCGGTTTGGATAAAAAATCGTCGAAGCCGTTTTGCAAAAACATTTCGCTCATGCCCGCGATTATGTTTGCGGTAAGCGCGACAATAGGAAGGTATTGAAAATAATCCGTCCCGTCGTTAAGCGCCCGGATTATGCCCGTCGCTTCTATGCCGTCCATTTCCGGCATCCTGTGATCCATAAAAACGATGTCATATTTTTTTGTTTGCACGGCGGCGATCGCCTCTTTGCCGCTCTTGCACAAATCGACTTCCATTTCGTACGGCAGCAGCAGCCCGCTCGCCACTTTTAAGTTTGTATTGATGTCGTCAACTATCAAAAGCTTTGCGTCGGGCGCGGTAAACCTCGCAGACGTTTCCTTTTGCTCGCTGTATGAATAGCCGCCGGTTTCGCCGTTATACAGGTTAGCGACGGACATTGCGTGCGCCGGCATATAAATGACGTTCCAGTTTCCAACCGGCGCGGACTCGCCGAATTCGATCAGCAGCACGATCTGTTTCATGTCGATAAATTCCATCAAGGCGTCCTTGTGTTTTCTGAACAGTCCGTTTGCCAAAAAGATATATGAAAATTTATCTTTTTCTACGATTGCGCGCAGGTTTTCAACTTCGTCTACAAGCTCGCAGTTTACCCCGAGGTTGTTGATCGTATTGAAAAGAGACTCGGCGTATTTTTCGCGCCGCTCGTAATAGACGACGCTCTTGGTGTTCGGGTTTTCTACCTTTGCTAATTTTTCTCTTTTATGGATTTTTTGCGGCAGGTTGACCACAAACTTGCTGCCGACGCCAAACTCCGAATTGACTGTTATGTTCCCGTTCATTGTCTTTACGATATTCCATGTAATGGCAAGCCCGAGGCCTATGCCGTCCGTGCTTTTCGATTCCGTTTCGACCTGATAATAACTTCGGAACAGTTTTTCGATGTCTTTTGGTTTTATTCCCCTGCCCGAATCTTCAACCGCCATTACAAGCATCAGCGTCTCTTCGTCTGCCGCATGTCCGCTGACATTAAACGAAACGTAGCCGTTGTCGGTATACTTAACCGCGTTTCCAAGCAGGTTTATCAAAATCTGGCGTATCCGCGTTTCGTCGCCTACGAGCATGTTGGGCAGGTTGCTGTCCACGTTGACAACGAATCTGAGCTGCGAATCAACCGCTCTCATGCGGATAATGTTAACTACATCGTTTATCATTGACGAAAGCAGATACGGAACGGGAATGATCTGCATCGTGCCCGATTCTATTTTCGACAAATCGAGTATGTCGTTGATTATAGAAAGCAGATTGGTTGCCGCTTGTTTAACAGTCGTTGCGTGCTCGCGTACAATGTCCGACATATCTTCACGCAGCGCAAGTTCGGTGATGCCCACGATAGCGTTCATGGGCGTCCGTATCTCATGGCTCATCTTGGCAAGAAAATCGCTCTTGATCCGGCTTGCGTCCGTCGCTTCCTTTAACGCGGTTTCGAGATCCTTTTCCATTTCTTTCATCATTACGGTGTTTACGCAAAGATAAGCGGCGGAACGCATGGCTTCCACAGCATTCTCGTCAAAAAATCTTTCCCTGCACCGGTCTTCGTATATCACGAAACCCCAAATATCGTTTTCGCTGTCGAACGAAATTGGCGTGACAAGCGTGGACATTACTTCGTGATATTCCAAAAGTTTTTTTATTGTCTCGTCTTGTATTTGGCTGACGGGACCGTTTATAACCAACTCGCCTGCTAATATCCGATCCCAGTGAGATGAAATTTGATTGAGCGGGACATTTATAAATTCGTCTTCCGGCGGTATGGAGCCGCCTTTTTCTACTTCCCACCTGTAAATTTTTGTCGTGTGGATCATGTCGTGCATTTTTGTGTTGCGCCAGATCGACAGTCTGTCTATGTTTGCTACATCCGCTATTATTTGAATGCCCGCCGCCATTTTTGCGTCGAACGACTCTTCGTAAAACGACAGGAACCGCACGGACATTTCGTTCAGTTTTTCCAGCCGGTTGGTCGTCGCCATTATGTCGCGCATCATTTTTTTGCGTATCAAAGCAAATGATATGAGCTTGCTTGCGGATCGCAGTATCAGTTCTTCGTATTCTGTAAAAAACCTTTCCCTATTGCAGTCGTCAAAACCGATAAACCCCCAAAAATCTTCGTGCAGCATCACGGGGACGATCAGCACCGAAATTATTCCCTGCGCCTCCATTTGCTCTCTAAGCGCGTCCGGCATATCACGGACAATCTTGTTGATGCACCGACCGTTTTTCAATTCGTCTTCCCATTGCGGCGCTACCTCGTCGTAAGGCATGTCGACGACAAAATCTTTGTCCTGCTGCGGCTCGACGTTTTCGGACCACTCATATATTTGCGTCGCATATAATTTGTCGTCGATACTTTTATTTTGCCAGATATACATCCTGTCCACGTCTACAGACTTAGACAGCATACCCATCGCGGTGTTTATGTTTTTGTCAATGCGTTCTACGTCGGGTTCATACAGGACATGCGATATGTTGTTCATGGTTTCGAGCAGATTGTTTTGATAAGTTATGTCTTCAAGCAGGCGGTTGTACTTCCGCAGATCGCGCCCGTAACCGAATATTGCAAAATCGTCGCCGTACTCGACGCGGGTGAGCGTAACCTCCACAGGTATCATCGTGCCGTCAAGTTTGCGGTGCATCCACTCGAACGTAACAGTTCCTTCTTTTACCGCCGTTTCGAACATTGACCTGCTCTTTTCAACCGAAAGCGTTCCGTCGGGTTGATATCCCGGCGTCAGCGTGTGGAACTGGTTTATTAAGTCACGCTTTTCCATATCGAAAATCCTGAGCGCTTCCTTATTGCAGTCGATAACTTGATTATCCAAGCTCCATAAAAGGCAAATAAGCGGGATCGTATCAAACATGACAGCCAACCGCTTGTGATCCTCTTCGGCCATTTTCAACTGCCGCTGTTCGGTTATGTCCGTTATGAAACCTTCAAGCAGCAAGGGTGTGCCGTCGGTATTCGATTCGACAACGCGGCTGAATTCCCAAAGCCATTTCACGCTGTCGTTTTCCATATTTACCCGAACGACCGTTTCGAACGGCGTACCGTCTTCAAACAATGCCCTGCGGTGTTCCAAAAACGTATTGATGTCGTCACGATGTATTTTTTTAAGCAGAATGTTTGCGTTTTTTCCGAGGAGTTCATCGGGTGTATAACCCAGGAGCTCGTAGCTCCCGTTGCTTACGAAAGTAAAAATCAGCCCTCTTTCGAAACTTTCGCACTGATACGCCATGCCCGGCAGGTTTGTAAGCATCGTTTGGGTGCGGCGCATCAATGTGTGGCGCTTTACATTCGTTATAACTATTGTCATGAAGTCCGCGAGCGACGACGCAAAATCCTGCTCTTCTTTCGTCCATACGCGCCGTTCGGGATACGATTCGTTTTTGTGCTGTTCGATGCATAAAACGCCGAACAATTGGCCGTCCAAATTAATGGGCGCGACCATAAACGCGCACAGACTTTCCGCAACCGCGTACACGGACATCAGCAGCGCGTTGTCTGCTTTCGCGTCGTTTGCCACAAAAAGCCGCTGGGTTATCAATGTTTCTTTGTATTCGGACTGTTCGTCCATGTCGATTGTATCCTGCGGAATATGTTTGAAGCCGTCTACGGAATATTCTGCGATCAGTTCCATTCCCTTGCCGTAATTGGACAGCGACCATATAGAAACGCACTGCGCGTTTATTGCCGTGCAGCCTTCCGCAGCGATTACGGCGGCGGCCTCGTTAAGGTCGCCGGAAGATAAATACTGCGACTTGGTAATCCTGATCAAAGTATCGCTAAAATTTTTGTGCGCCGAAGCTTTCGCCTTGGATACATAAGAAAAAAACGCGAACAGCATTATGGTCATAAAAAACCCGACCGAAGACAAATCATAAGAAAGGCCGAACAGCGGATATGACAGCGCGCTGTTAAGCAGCAGCGGAACAACTGCGCTTACTCCCGTTATTATTAAAAGAGGATATTTTTTAAAATTTCTCGCTATGTAACTAAAGAGGACGTAGTAGACAACCGCGGCGCACAGCAAAATTATTGACAGGTGGATCCAAAAAAGGATCCCTTCCGCCGGCACCGGCTTGCCGTGCGGCTCGGGAACCGTTATGTGGGTGAAGTACATATGATGCAGCGGGTTCGTAAGAAGCGACGCGACATCAAGCATCGGCAGCACAATCAGCAAAATTTTTACTATTTTATAATTGGTAAGTTTAGATTCGGTAAAATTTAACAAGAACCAAAATGTCATGTACGGCACTATTATGACGAGCATTACCTTAAAGATGTAAATAAATTCGTAATATTCCGGATTAATAAAAAGCTTGACCGACTCTATCAATGTCCAAATTAATACAGCGGAACAAAGCTGGCAAAAACCCTTTAAACGATTGTCTGTGCTTTCGCCGAGCCGAAGTTTATACAGAAGCAGGCCGATGGACGCGTTGACGATGAGATATAAAAAGAATAAGACATACTCACCCATTCCATTTTCTCCTTTCTTCGTCAAATTCGGCTTCGTTTATTACCAACACATCGACAAGATCGGGATCAAAATGGGTTCCGGTGCAATTTTTTATTATGTTTATCGTTTCACGGTGCGTTTTTTTGATTTTGTTCGGGCGGTTTGCCGTAAGCGCGTCATAGACGTCGATGATGGCCATTATCCTGCCCTGCAGCGGGATGCCGCTGCCTTTTAAACCGTGCGGGAATCCGGTGCCGTCCCATTTTTCGTGATGGCTTCCGGTCATCGCTTCGGCGTGGTACATCAGGCTTCCGTCTTCGATGCAGTCCTTTATCTGCCTGATAATTTTTATGCCGAACTCGATGTGCGTGGTGACGCTGCTCACCTCGTCCGCTACATACTCTCCCGATTCGTTTAATATGATGTCGTATGTGTTCTGTTTTCCGATATCATGGAACTGAGCCGAAAGCAAAAATATTTCTTTGTCCCAGGAAAAAATTTCCGCCCTAAACCTGTCGTTTTCTATAAGAGCGTCGAAAAATATCGAAAGGTAATTGCCGATCCTTTCAGCCCTGCTTTTTTCGACGCCGCCGTGCATGCTTATTTCGTGCGCGATTGTCTTTAGCGCAGGCCGGAAATTGTCGCTGCCTATGTCTCCTATTTTTCTTATGATCGCATCTTTTTTAAACTCTTTTTCGTGAGTCAAAAAAATATCGACTACATGCGGATCAAACTGGCTGCCGCGCTCATTTTTAATTATTTCCATCGAATGCTCGTGCGAGTATGCTTTTTTATACGGCCTTTCGTTAGTAAGCGCGTCATATACATCCACAATCGCCATTAGCCTGCCTTGCAAAGGTATTTCGTCGCCTTTGAGCCCGAACGGATAGCCGTTGCCGTTCCATTTTTCGTGATGGGTTCCCGCAAGCACCTCGGCGTTCTGTAAAAAACTGTTGTCCGACGTATTGTTTTCGATTTTACGGATGATGTTGGCACCGTAAAGCGCGTGCTTCTTCATTAAGTCAAACTCGGTTGCGGTCAGTTTGTCCGCTTTCATAAGGATGTCGTCCTTAACCGAAATTTTTCCGACGTCGTGCAGCTGGGACGACATGATAAACAGGTCTATGTCCCATTTCGATAATTCGTCCGAATAAACACCGTGCTCCAATAAAAAATCAACGAGCAGACGCAAATAGTGCTGCGTCCGCTCGATATGGCCTCCGGTTATGTTGTCGCGGCACTCGACAAGCTCCGCAACGGTTTTTAATATCGCGTTTTGCAATTCCAAAATTGTTTTGGTCTTTTTGTTCACTTCGATTTCGAGCGACATATTGTACCTGTGAAGATCCTTTTTTTGCTTTTCCATCAACAGGTGAAGATCAATACGCTTGATGAGCAGTTCTTTTGACGACGGCTTGTTTATGTAGTCCACCGCCCCCATGCCGAGACCCGCGATTTCGTTTTCGGGGTTGATCTTCGCCGTCAAAAAAATTACCGGTATGTTTGCCGTCCTTTCGTCCTGCTTCAGCTTCTCCATTACTTTGTAGCCGTCCATCTCGGGCATTTCAATATCCAAAACAATCAGGTCCGGCGTAATCCTTTTTAACAACATAAACAATTTTTCGCCGGAAGGCGCCGTAAACACATTGTATTTATCGGCGAGGTTGTTGCGAGCTACATTCAGGTTAGTAATGTCGTCGTCCACCATTACAATTGTTTCGCGATTTTTTTCCATATTGTCCGCCCCTAATATCGCATTGTCACGTTCTGTATAGTTTATCTTTCATTGTAATTTCTTTAGTACTTGCAAAGCTTCCACAGTTTTATCTGCGTGAGCAGGGCATGTGTTATCACCGGGTTTTCCATGTCGAGGTTTAAGATGTCGCCGATTTTTTGGACTCTGTACCTGAGGGTATTTTCGTGTATGTACAAGTCCGCCGCCGCTTTTTTATACGAGCCGCGCTCAAGCAAAATTTCAAGCGTCCGTATCCCGTCGAAATTAAGGCCCGACTTGCTGCTGTCGAGCAGCTGCATGTAGTGCAGGTCGATCCGCGATGGATTAGCCCTGCGCAATATGTCGTAAACCGAAACCATGGAAAATAAAAAGCATTTTTTGTCGTCCCACAATAATTTGCCGAGCGTAAACGCATCCCTTGCCTCTTTGCAACTCTCCTGCATTTTTTCCGCGCCCGCGTAGAACCTTCCCATGCTGACAAATCCGACAGGAGTTTCGCGCAAAAAACATTCCAGCTCTTCTGACAGTATGTTTTGCCAGATTTCGTGCGACTCGCCCGTATTTTTCATGCACAGCCCGATCAATACGTACGCCTCGCCGTCCGTTTGCCCGCGCGAATACCGGCACGACGCCGTCGCGAGCTTTGCGAGCCGCGCCGTTTTTGCCGCTTCGCATACGCGGCCGTATACGGCTGTTGGGCTGTCCGAATGAATTAACAAAACGCCGTACAAATAATCGTTTTCTTTTTTAGATTTGCCTTTGCAATTTTCGCTGCCTGCGCTAAACATTTGCTTCGGCAAAAATTCCGCATTTTGCCCGCTGTTTTTTTCAATCTCGAAGCGTGTCTCGTAAAAACACGCGAGGATGTCGCTCCAAACAAACAGGGGCGGAATTTCGACTATCGGGAAACATAGCGAATTTGCCGTTTCAATTACGTTGGCAGGAATTTTTTTTATGAAGCGTTCTTTTTTTATCCCGAGGCAGCTTGCGCCGGCTTCGGCTAATT
>Ga0123353_10009778_pt1 | contig 13287 bp, 7 predicted proteins | sample TergutLab28metaG_3_FD_92763 | JGI IMG/M metagenome (GOLD analysis project Ga0123353, IMG submission 92763) | Labiotermes labralis P3 segment gut microbial communities from Petit-Saut dam, French Guiana - Lab288 P3 | ecosystem: Host-associated > Arthropoda: Insects > Digestive system > Gut ...
GTTTTTTTTTTTTTTTTTTTTTTTTTTTTTTTTCTCCCCCTGGTTGGGGTGGGGGGTGGGTTTGTTTGTGTTTGTGTTTTTTGGGGTGGGGGGGGGGGGGGGGGGTGAGGGGGTTAGAGAAGCGTCATCATCTACGGCTATATGCGCCTACCCAGAACTATTCAATAGAAACTGTGCAACAGAACAAATATTTGCAAAAGACAGGAAAAGTTCGAAATTACATTCATGATGAAGGCAAGAGAAGAACAGAATCTACGAGTGCTTAATAGCATTAACTTTAGAACACTGTTCTTCTTGGCTGCTGTCTGAAAAGCAAAACGTTAGAAAGTTACACAAAATTATATATTTCCTCCAGTGATCGATACGGTGGTAACTTGTCTCACAAGAGGGAACGGGTAGATTGATTGTGTATGGACAGGGTGCTCAAGAATATGTTTGGGTGTAACAGGGAGGATAAAAGAGTAGATCTTAAAAAGCTGCAAAATCATATCGCTACAAGTTGTCAGGCAACAAATGAAGCCGGAAGAAGTGGAAAAGAGGCAGCACGCACAGGCGCGAAATGTGTACAAAATTTTAATCGAAAAAGTAATAGGAACGGAGAAGTGGAATAGAGTAGATTAAAAAATAAAAATAGTTTGTAATGTACTAAGGGCTGAATTAAACTTGTGCAGCACATGGCTCAAAAGCGGGATCCTGTGAACATTTTAAGGTCCGTTAGGTTTCATACAAACGAGTAATTTCTGGATAAATTAGAGAAGCATGTAGCTCTCCTACATACTAAATAAGTCAGTCCGTTTGCCGGTGGAAAGGGACGCAACGTATGTGCGGTGTATCTCGCTTCTGTACACTTGTACCTTGTCACAGGAATACAGCGACATGGTAACACACACGGCAAGCGGCATCATGTAATCAGTGCATATTCAGGGGTTAGTTCAGTTAGGGCCATAAATATATCTATAAACCCATTAACATGAGTAATTACGCGACTGTCCTACATGTATAAACTGAAACAAATTTGAAGGTAAAATATTCTTTTAATTTCAGTTCAATGGAACGTACAAAATTAATGCCTATGGTCAAAATTTCGCCATGTGTTCAACCTTGACAAAAAGGGTGGGTGGGGAGATTAATTATTTCCATGAAAGACAAAGATAAAAGTGATTCGCAGGGATTATATTATTACACGCTAAATTAAACACATGGTAACAATGTTGCCATGCAGGGGTACTCGGTAAAGAGATTGGCAAGCAACCTTAGTGACAATGTCCATACCTTCACAGTCATGGAAAGGAAACGACCATGGAATAACCTCCAAATAGCATAGAGCCTCTACCGCCCACATTAATTCATAACTATTCCTACATATCTCATTCCAGACCGCATGAACCTCAGCCAGTGATACAGCATCGGTAGTAACCAAATAAATTGCGGCCCTCACCCACTATTAATTTTATGACGGTAAAGGAAGACTGACCCTGAACACGCCACTAAGGCATTCTTGACCTCGACACTAGCCGGAGATGAGTGGCCAGCCTCACGCGGCGGCCGATTTACACCCGTATAAAAACCACACTCCCCCCTGCTCCTCACACGCAGAATCCATTTGGTGGACTCCAAAACCAGTGTGGACGTTTTTGAGTGGACTGTGTGACTTGCCACAGACGTGTGGACAACTCCAATGATTTTCCAGACGGAAAATTATTGGAATATATAAAATAAGATGAGCAAATAGCATGTAACAATCCAGCGTCATTGACGTGATAAAACGAGTCAAGTGGCCGTAACGTGACGATCGGTCACATTAAACACGCGCTGCTACACTGAAACACTGTGATCATCGATAATAACAGATATTAGTGGACAGTGACCGATCTTCATCAGTAATAACAGATAACTTACTAATCGGCAACAATGGGCGCCGTCATATGACAAAGCAGCAACCACTCATTCTTATCACTAATCACACAAAACACAATGTGTTCATTACAAATACCAGTTGCTTAAGGAGAAATTCGTTATTTATTGTATGAATCATAGATAATGCGTCTGCTCTTTAAATATATAATCAGCCAACACATACAGTAACCATGTGATTTAAAGAATTATACGTTAATATTCCAACTCATACTACAAAATAATCCTTCACAACTTAACGTCTCTATTACAACACTACACAATTCCAGTGACCCCACCTTTGCAACGACTCCTACTCAGACACATTCACCTATGTTAAATGTTGTCCTCAATCATTTGTACTCTGATAACCTAGATGACAGGCCGATTTCTTATCACAGATCATGCAGCAACACTGTTTCGCCTGCTTGTCACAAGTCGAATCTGATCATTGTCGTTGAAAAGGAATCAATCCGCCTCGAATCCTGTAGGACCCGAAATCAATTCTCGGTGCCAACACCTAACCACCCTTCTCACTTGTTCCTTCCTGAACATCTTAACACAGTACCTTCAAATCGTGACAGAAAATGTACGTATAACATAACGTTCAAGTTCTTTCGGATCTTTGAATCCTGTATACTTCTCAAATATTCACGCCATTTAATCAATTGGGGGAGGGGGGGCTAAATTGTTTATTTACTTTGCTCCACAGTTCCGACTAATTTCCTATGCACTCTCTTTCTTCGGCCCAACTAGCGCCCTATGCCCTTTTTAAAGTGTTTCACTTAAGGACGCTGTCAAATGCTTAGTTTACATAGTGTCAGAGATACACAAATGAGTATGGAGCCATGATGGAATGATAATGAGGGAATAAACCCTTCATATCAAGAGAAAACCCTCTGGCAGTGTACCTCTATACACCACAAACCCCACATTGACCGGCCTGGTTCGTACTCCGGACTGCGCGGTGAGAGGTTTGTGACTAAGCACCCGACTCAACCACGTCTACTTTGTCTTCATTCATATGTAACGTGCATTCTTGACACAATATAAGACACCGTGTTTCATACCCTTCCAAAATAACTAACAACTGTGTGGCTTCGTACGTATCTGATCATTACTTTTTCCCCTCAGAGAAGCACCAATCCTTTACCGGAGAAATAACAGAGGTTTTCATGATCTGTTCCAATGAGAGTGTGTACTGAAACTGCAAAATGTGTCTTACAAACTCTCATAAGAAACGTGTCATATGTCTTATTTAATTCCACTTTTCCCAGTTCGGAGACAAAATCATATACATACACACACAAACTGCCACCAATTAGCCGAGTAAATGAAGCGAGTAGTTTATATAATCGATTATTCTTGTTCGATGAATCGACTTAAAACGGTGCCACTATAAAGAAAGATTATTACGGACGTCACACTACCCTATATGGGGCAAAGCGGTGACGCCAATTAGTGAGGGTTGTGTGGCACAAAGTACTGCTGCTTCAAACTGTACAAAGCAAGGCGACAAGAAAGACGGAGGACAAAAAAAAAAGGAGTCTCCTCTCTCGCACTTTATAGGGTCGGTGCCACGTACAGTCCATCACAAATAAACACTATATACGTAATTAAGTCAGAAGAGATACGCTTCTGTTCTATGACACCTAATTATAAGAAACACGAAGTTCACAGAAACAACAGCGCATCCGAAAATGTCCGAAACGAAAATCTTCATTAATTTTATAAATGAAGCAATCCAACTCAATTACTCAATTATTATACCAACTACTGCACATATATAAAATTTATAAAATTTACACATTGAAACATTAAAAACGCTCCGACATGTTTCGGTCCTAAGACCATCATCAGGGAGCCATATCGTCCTCGATAAAGTCACACTATAAAAAGTCACATTAATTTCGTTTTACAAGTTGGGTGTTGTGGCAGCGTGATGTACATCCGTAGCAGGGCACTCTTCGCAACATAACATTACACAACACGGCATGCTGCCACAATACCCAACTTGTAAAACGAAATTAATGTGACTTTTTATAGTGTGACTTTATCGAGGACGATATGGCTCCCTGATGATGGTCTTAGGACCGAAACATGTCGGAGCGTTTTTAATGTTTTAATGTTTAAATTTTATGAATTGTATATATGTGCAGTAGTTGGTACAATAATTGAGTAACTCGACAACATGCACGGTGTGACAATGAAAATTAAAAAAAGAAGCAACCCAACTTGTGTTTCATCGGACAAAGAACTAAGATGGGACAAATCAAATCATAAAATACAAACAGAGACGAAAATACACGAAGAAAAGGTACAAAATGAGGGGGAAAAAAGACATAATTATCACACTACGTAAAAACAGATTTAACAGGGAGAAAAAACAAATATTGATAGCCATGGTAAGGTTGAAGCGGCGTTGCTTCCGTACGCTGACCTACCGAAATGAACGTGGCAAGGCTCTAGAATAACAAGCTACAAACAACATGAAACTGGCGCGCGAACACCTGTCGATTTCTGCAGACTGTAAGCAAAGTGAACCGTTGGATCGTATTTAACGCATTCCTTCACATAATCGTGGTTTATGAAACTCTGTCCGCTCTGCCAGAACACATACAACTTCCGACTGCCTTCACCGAGTTCCCTTGCTCATGTAACAAAGCTGGAATTTTCAATTAGGATACACTTTCTGAAGTTGCTTGTAACATCAATTAAAAAGCTTTAATTAAATATTTAATACCAAACCTTTCCTAAAACTTCTCCTCTTGAAATTATAATGCAGTTAATTTCCCACATATTGAGCAGGATATTTCTTTTAAATTACGAAAATATCAAAATACTTTAATTTCCTCAGCACAATAATTAACATAACGCATGTCTGCGAACGTTTTATAATATATTTTTAATGTATCGGCTTCTGATGAATACGTTATATCAAAGATACGCACTAAAAGCAGTGAAGACTGAGCATGTGGTATGCAATACATCCGAAATCTACTCCAACTTATTGTGTAACAATTCTGTCCACCACATACTGAGTCTACACAGAAGTAGTTCACCAGTTCATCCACATGTGCAACAAATTAAAATACTCTTAGTAATTAACCAACTTAATGCACAAAATCTTGTTTTATAATATGTTTATTACATGTCCCTACATGTTTCGAGCACTATGTGCTCATCATCAGGGGTGAAAACTGTATTATACAGCATCTGGTATCATTACACCTATAGGTAGCCGTCCGTGCACAAGGTGAGTTTTCTCTCAACCTGTGCACGGGACGGCCACCTACAGGTGTGACGATACCATATACTGTATAATATCAGCAAAACATCAAAAGAACAAAATACTATTTAGTAACTGGCAGTTAGGAGGGAGATTCTATACAATATTCTCGTTGAGTTTGGTATCCCCATGAAACTGGTAAGGCTAACAAAAATGTGTCTGAATGAAACCTATAGCAGAGTCAGGGTAGGCAAACATCTGTCTGACATGTTTCCTATTAAGAATAGTTTCAAACAAGGAGGTGCTTTATCGCCATTGCTTTTCAAATTTACTTCAAAGTATGCCAATAGAAGGGTTCAGGTTAACCAGAATGGCTTGAAATTAAATGGTGCACATCAGTTTCTAGTTTACGCTGATGATGTTAATATATTGGGCAGAAGCGTACAGTCGCTTCAGTAGTTGCTTATAAGCAGATTGGACTAGAAGTAAATGCTTATAAAACTTAAGTACATGGCAATGTCTCGAGATCAGAATGCAGGACGAAGTCACAATATAGACTAACAACAGTTCCTTTGAAAGGGTGGAACAGTTCATTCACTTGGGAACAACTTTAACGAATCAAAATTATATTCAGGAAGAAATTAAGAGAAAATTGAATACAGAAAATGCTTGCTATCATTCGGTGCACAATCTTTTGACTTCAATTTTGCTACCCAAAAATATAAACAATAATATATACAGACCTAGAGTCTGCCTGCTGTTTTGTATGGGTGTGAAACTTGGTCGCTCACATTCAGGAAGGAACGTACGCTGAGGATGTTCGAGAATAAGGTGCTGAGGAGAATATTTTAGCCTAAGAGGGACGAGGTAACAGGGGAGTGTAGAAAACGACATAATGAAGAGCTTAATGATCTGTACTCCTCACCAAATATTATTCAGATCATCAATCGAAAAGAATGAGATGCGCCGGACATGTGGCACGTAGCACGCACGGTAGAGGGGAGAGGAGAGGTGCATACAGGATTTTGGTGGGAAAACTTGATGGAAGAGACCACTTGGAAGATCCAAGCGTAGATGGGTGGATAATATTAAAATTTATATTCAGCTCTTGTAAACACAGCAATGAACTTCCGGATTCCATAAAAGGCGCGGAACTTCTTGACTAGCTAAGAACGGGTTAGTTTCTCAAGAAGGACTGTGCTCCATGGAATAAGTAAGTAAGTAACTGTTTTATACGACATCAATTAATGTACTCCTTGATGATGAACCAGGAAGGTCGGAAACATGTCGGGATTTACTGTTTATAAAAATACTGTGAATTCAATGAAAATAATGTGCATTTGTCGGTTGAAGTTGTGGCAAATATATGAGAACTTCATACAGAAGGTGTGCCGCAAAACCACAAGGAAGTGACCAGTTGCGAGACCTATGTACAGATGGAGTACAATACAAAACTGGACACTAAAATTACATCAGGACTTATATAGCTCAAGCTCATGGCCAGACGGGCAGCCCTTGAGAACACTGCAAAAAAAAAATCCCCCTACAAATTCTACAAAGTCCGTGCTCTTCTGGACCATCTCCAGAAGAATTCTGCCCCGTGTGCTTTGTCAGGGAAACGACACTTCACACAAAAGTGTCCAGGCTTGCATGGAATGGGTGTTCGGAGAAAACAGTACACAGATGGGCGAGCGTATTTAAAATACATGACCGACATAAAAGAGAAGCGCCGTCGTTCAATGCAATAGCGGTAGGAACTACAACGCCAGTGACATCCACTCTGCTGCCACTGACAACATTAGCGAAGCCGGCCAGCCATTTTTGGCTCGTCTATACCCATTCGGGTGGTGCAGTGTTTCAAAACTGACTGGTCGGTCACAGCGACAAATAACACGCGCCATTTGTTATGCGCAAGTACGAGTTGGCGGTTGACTTAGGTGAGAAAAAAACACCACAGGAACAAATACTGACGGTAAGTAATTACATTACTCTACCACGCACGATGCCTGCTGCATACTGTTATCATTCCACCATTAGTCAAGTTTCAAGGAGTAAGAAAACCAGGTGAACGCGCGCCATAACATGTCATGAGAAAGAGAAGAAACAGAAGATGAGGTACGATGGGGAGAAAATGAGAAATGTCGGGAGGTTCACACAATATTGTGTGCATGTTGTACCTGACTGTGGGCCGCTTCACCTGGACGATTGAAACACCACCCCCATATTCATTCTGACAGACTGATTCATGCATACGATGTATTCGTAAACATACAACTTAACATGTCAATGAAACGAAATTAAAACACACTTACACAAATAACTCATAGCCAGCCATAACAGTGTGGGAGATTTAAAGTTCTCGTGGCAGTAAATGCGTAGAATACCATCTTGCGGAATGCGACACCGTTATATGTGTAAACGTTTAAAGACATTTCGAAGTAAAGTAATGTAATTACCTGCAGGATAGAAAATGCAGGAAAAATTTTCCTTCGCAAGTCGGCGAAATTATACCAGACTATAGGGTGTCACAATCTCGAACACTCTTAAATTTTAATTTAGCCGGCGTTTGTCCGTCGTTCATTGAACACTAATTGTTTGATTGCACTGGCTACATAGCCGGCCAGGATAGCGCAGTCGGCATAGCGACACGGTCCGGAGATCGAATACCGGTGGGGACGAGATTTTCCGCACCCGTCTAGCGGCCCTGGGGCCTACCCAACCTCCTATACAATTGGTATCGGGTCCTTCCTGGGGGTTATGCGACCGGGGCGTGGCGTTGACCACCCACTCCAATCTAGCGCCGAGGTTAAAGAAAGGAGAGAGACTTATACCTCTACTCCCCCTATGGGCCTTCGTGGCGTGTTCTAGGGGGAACTTTATTGGTCACGTGGCGGCTAATAAAAATACAGTGGACGACTGTGAAGAATGATATGCATTTATAGTCAACACCAACTTTATGCACAACACATGGCACTGGACATTAGATACCAGAACTTATTTCACTTGAAGCAAGGATGAACTGCAGATATTTGGGCGCATCAATTATATCAAAAGAAAAATAATTTTGTACTGTATTTGAACTATAATACTGATTATAACATTCAATCACTATAACAATAATTTTAATCACATGTGGAATTTCTAACATAAAAGTTGAAACAAAGGCTGCACATGCTAAGGAAGCTGCTTGAAGATGGCTAACAGTCAAAGCCGAAACATGTCGGAGCATTTATTAACAAATGGAAGTGTTGTGCAACAAGATGGCATTAAATTTTACACAAGTAATATAGTTGAACGGAAAACACACAACATTAAAAATGGATATGCATTTTTTCGTGAATAGGTAAGTTTACTTTCCAGATAATCGGTACAGTCTAAATGAAGTCCTCGTGATTACGAACAATAAAACGTTGACCCGAGTTCCTCAGAATTCTGTTAATTTTGCAGCAGTGCGTATTGCATATCACATAATACAGGGACTAGGTCCGATGCAGATCAACATAAATTCTAGGCGTTTTTAAGCTACTCTGAAACTAATAACAACATACCAAGCCCATAAGAACTTTGAACATGCATACAGTACTACTCCGTTTTCTTACAAACTACGAGCACAGCCGTGGAAACTGATATTATAGAATAAATATATTAATACAATAATAAAATGATACGTTTATCATATCTTATTTTATTACGTTCTATACATATATAGGTTGTGTACTCACTCACAATGGCCTCTGGCCACCGAAACATGTAGCAGGGATTAAGGTATCGTATGTCATTGTCTAAATATGTGCAACGGGTGGTTTTTTTTAAATCAAGTTGCATAATGATTTAATCGATGGATGAGTGTGTAATGCAACTGTTCGCCTGTTGTTTTGTATGGGTGTGAAACATAATGTCTCGCTTTAAGGGAAGAATACAGGATGAAGACATTCCAGAAACGGTGCTCAGGAAGGTGTGTTAGCTTTAAAGAGGGAGGGTGTAACAGGATAACAGAGAAAACTGCATAATGAGCACCGCCACGACCTGCACTCCTTGACGGATTTTATTAGGGTCATCAAATCAAGGGCGATAAGATTGGCGGGATATGTGGCATGTAAGGGGAGAAGAGAAATGCATACAGGATTTGGTTGGTAAACCCGAGATTGTTTGGAAGGCCTAGGCGTATATGGAACAATAATATTAAAACAGGCCTTAAGGAAACAGAAGGGAGGTCTGAGTTGGATTAATTTGTCTGAGGACAGAAATAAGTGGTCAGGTCTTGTGATCACAGTAACGAAGCTTAGGGTTCCATTAACATTCTGGATATTTCTTGACAAGGTGAGGAACTACTAGCGTCTCAAGAAGGAACCTACATCATGGAGAAAGACATTTATTTAGTCAATCATTTAAGCTACAGACGTTTTACAGTATGAAACGCCAAGTAATAGACGTCAATAACGAGAGGCACGGGCCGTTGCATATTTTAATCTAATATTAATGCATTTCCTCGGCGAAACTTAGGAAAATCATAACAAACCTCACAACAATGGGTAACTTGGTCGAGTTTAGATCTAGGCAGCTCCCCAGTACAAGTCTATAGAGTTGGGTATACTCTTTACACTACAGTCAAGTTAAATTTATTTTCATATCTGACTGTACCAATTACGTAACTACTGTACAGCTGTCCTGTTTCAAATGACTAAATTGTGTGTCATTGTCTCCCACATTCTCCGTCATTCACAATAAACAGTTTGGCTTATGAAGGTCCCTGCATGGAAGTAGGACGTTCGAAGATGTTTGTTATGATGTAAAATACACAAACGAAACATAGGACAATAAACTGATAAACAGATAGGGAAAAGGTCAAATAACAAAAAGCGACTTTCATAATGCACGTTCCATGTATTGTAAAGTGATTTAAAAATCCTTACAGTACCAACAAATATACAATTCTCCTATTAGGCAATTCAATCGAAATGAGCTCCTACATGTTTCGGCTTAAGTGCCATCATCAGAGAGCTAACGACTATCCTATATTGTTTGGTGTTCTTATAATGAGGGATGATTCTTGCTGGTTGAAAATTCTTCACTTTCATATTGTTTTGTTCCCTGCATTGTAAATATTTTAAAAATCCTTACACTACCAACAAACAGTATATAGATTTTAGATCCCTGATGGTGGCAGTTAAGCCGAAACATGTAGGAGCTAATTTGATGTTTGTTGGGTCGTGCATCATTGTGATAACTGAACAATAATAACCAACCAGATGCTACTTATTATTTTATTGTACTTCTTATAGGCTCAACATGCTGCAGCCTGCAGCCCGAACACTACTCCAGCCTAACTGCACCTAACCTCCAACCTACACCAAACCAAGAACGAAACGATCAATGTGGTAATCAACATTATAGTCGCGAGCTCCTGATGATGGGCATTGTAGTGCCCGAAACATGTTGAGCCTACAAGAAGTACAGTAAAATAATAAGTAGCATCTAGTTGGTTATTATTCTTCAGTTATGTAGGAGTTAATTAAGAGTGAAATACATAGTAGTAGAACTGTGTATATATGTTGGTACTTAGAGGATTTGTAGAACAAAAGGAGAGTCTGTAGTTATGGAGTTTAAATGAATGTGAATCTGATGTAACTGGACCTGCACAATGGCTCTGTCAACACATCAAGAGAAGTTCCTCACAATGTATTATCAACCACTGACGGGTACAGAACACAGATACTTTCTTAAAATAGCCTCGCTGAAAGGTTCATTCTGAGATATTATCCTAGGAATTTCTAGTAGGCTTTCTGGAATATAAAACCAAAAACTAAACGAAATATTACCGGCAAATGCAGTTAATGACACGAGAAAATGCGTGTCTCAGTTTTGTAGGTATCAAATAATCAGTCCTTATGCATTACATCTTTGGCTCTGCCTAATCAACAGAAAATACAATTCGCTTTAGGTCCCAATTTGCAAACACTCTGAAAATACTGTAAAGGCCCATAATTATTTAAACCACGTGTATAATGTAGAAGCAGGACAAGGTAAAGGGGCTATACGGTTAAAATAATAGAAAAGGTAAAAACGCACGTTGCAAAACAAATACAAGCATGTTGTCGACAATATGATTTTCTTAACGAAAGTACTAATAATAGGAAAACATTGAATACATGAGTAAATTTCAACGTACTGGGCGAGGAAAGAAGGAGTGTGATGGCAATGAAAATGTGAACGGTGAAGAACCAGAGAAGAGAAAACAAATAAGAATACGGAAAGACTGCGTTCAGATTGGCAGCAGAGCCACTAACAGTCAATCCGTGACGAGACGGACAGCTTGTGCAACACACGCTCGCTCAGTCTCTAACTGCGCACTAATAACGGAGTTCTGAAGGAGCAGCTTTCACAGAATTTGGCACTGTAAACGTCTTAATTTAATTTACAATAAAATATAATTCTGGTCCAAGTTCCACATTATGAACAGTCACTGTGGACGAAGACTGCGATAACATACACAGGAACCTGTATTAAAATCTCTATTTTATCGCCCTTTACTACTTCTACATGTTGACATATTTAATTAATTTTTATTAATTAATAAATAATCAGACACAACTAGAACACACATTAAGACATTGTGTGTGCAGTGGTCCGGACAAAACGAAGTCACAGCAATATAATATTAAAAGGAATGGTTGTACAGCTTTCGTAAGCGGAAACTGCTGATTTTAATGCAAGAAACTTACTATATTGATCGGAATAAATAACATCAACATATCATAATAAAATGACTTACTTTAAATACAACTGTAAAAACAGATAAAAAAATAAATTTACTGAGTATTTAGCTTCCTTCCTTGCATAAAATTTGTTCTGTATACTACAGTATGCAATTATGAAAAACTTCTGTTACATATCAGAAAAAGGAGAAGCCAATCCGTCTAAAAGTGTGCGCAGAAAAATTCACTGGATTGCCATCAATTTGATAAATACTAACCAGAATTTAGTCACCCGACTGTTTCGGGCTAGCATTGTTCTACGCCACAGATAAGCAGGCGCCCTACCTTAGGTTTCTTAGTCCCTGTTTTCCAAGAAAACAACGAGAACGCGAGTCAATGGAGCATTAAAGTGAATAAACTTCACGTTTCCATGGAAACAAGAGCAAGAGCTGACAAGTAGAGCAATCTGAGACTTTACTTTCCCATATTTTGATCCGACCCAGTAACTTGAAGGCATTTTCGAAGGGATGAAACTGAAGTTCAAAATTTGCAAGAAGATGTTATGAAGAGACGTTAAAATATGGACACGGGAAAATGTTCATTACGAAAAATCACTGAGACGAAAGTGTGTAGAACGTTACGCTGCAGCAGCAAAGACCTTAAGGATGTTCGAAAAACAGTGAAGGGTTAAGTGCAGAAGGAACGCTGAAATGAAATTGTAAAAGAGTTAAGGAGAAATTACAATAAACGGTGAGGCAAAATCATCGAAATAGCAGCCTCTAAGAACATTAATATGTGAGAGTAACTTTAAAAATACACAAAACCTAACTGCTAAAAATAAAAAAAAAGACTTAAGACGTAATAATGACATTCAAGAAAGTTAAATAAAGAAAATAAGAAGATTTATAAAGTTATGTTTTACCGAGGTGAATTCTAAAAGCAAAGTACATGGATTTTTATAATTAGCCCTAAATATTGAGTAATGAGACGATAAAAAACGAAATAAAAGTTTTGTGTAATTACGCCCAAATTCACAAACAGAATACAAGCTATAACTAGATTAACTACTAAGTAACTGTCAATTGATGATCTAACTCCACGGAGTAGAGGGCTTCTTCGGAAGGAAACAGTTCCTCAGCTTTTCAACAAACTCCACACATCTTATTGAACCTAATACTGCTTTACAAGCTAAATGTTTGCTGTAATTTGGTCTAGCATGAGATTAAAATCATGATTTGTACTCCTCACCCAATGTTGTGTGGGTGATAAAATCGAGAAGAATGAGATGGGCTGGGCATGTGGCGCGTATGAGTGAGGAGAAGGGGGGGTATAGGGTCTTGGTGGGGGAAGCGGAGGGAAAGAGACCACTGGGGAGACCTAGGCGTAGATGGGTGGATAATATTAGGATGGATCTCCAGGAGGTGGGATGTGGGTATATGGACTGGATTGGGCTGGCCCAGGATAGAGACA
>Ga0123353_10009779_pt1 | contig 13286 bp, 9 predicted proteins | sample TergutLab28metaG_3_FD_92763 | JGI IMG/M metagenome (GOLD analysis project Ga0123353, IMG submission 92763) | Labiotermes labralis P3 segment gut microbial communities from Petit-Saut dam, French Guiana - Lab288 P3 | ecosystem: Host-associated > Arthropoda: Insects > Digestive system > Gut ...
ATTTTATTGATACTTTCGTCGCTTCATCCAAAGGCACAAAAATGCCTCGTGGCGACAAACAGGCTCTGCTTGAATACAAATTTTACTTACCCAGCCTTGCCGAACAATCCCACATAGTTGACATTCTCGGAAGTTTAGACGATAAGGTAGAAAATAACGAGCAGATTGCCGCTAAATTATCTGAATTAGGTCAAAAAGCATTCTTGCAAAACTCACTGAATGCGGATGAAACTATACCACTTGGCAGCATTATTAAGTTTGCGAAAGGCAAGAAACCATTTTCGCAAGGCTCAAAGCAATTAGCCTATGTGAGCATGGATGGTATAACAAACGGTAAGTACAGCCTTGAATATGCCGATGGTATGGTGCTTTGCTCGGAATACGATATTCTTATGGTTATGGACGGTGCAAGTTCGGGCGCGGTCTTTAGCGGGCAAAGCGGCATAGTTTCTTCCACTTTTGCAAGAATTGACTGCGAGCCTAAGTATAAGGAATTAGCCTATTGGTTTTTGCTTGCTAATCAAGACAGCATAGGGCTACAAAACACAGGCTCGGCAATTCCACACGCAAATAAAGAATATGTAAACAGCCTTGGATTTCCGCTTTTCTCTAATGAAAGAGTTCCTGAATTATCAGATAGCCTACGCAATATTCGTGAGCAAATTTACGAGCTACAAAGACGGAACCAAAAATTAAAGGAATTAAAAGAAACCTATTTAAGAAAGTTCTTTGATTAGCCGAAAAATTTTTTGAGATAAGCCTGCTTTAACTCGATTAATTTATTGTTTTCAACTCTGCAATGGTTTACCTTTTCAAAAAGAGAGTCAGCGATATTCGAGAAGTTCTCTACCACTTCAATGCTCGGAATTAGAATGCAATATTTTTTGAAGTCAGGCACTGTTAGCTGCTGTTGCGTAGTTCCAACACCAGCAATATGGATGTTTCTGAGATAAAAGTAGAGGTATTTTGCCGTAATATATTTTTTATTGGGAATTGCTGTGACCAGCCGGACTATTGGAACGAAAGGCTCTTGTCGAAGACAGACATATCCAATAGTGCCACGTGCCGAAACTGTCACGCTTTCCTCGATTACCTTAGGGAAATTTGTGTATCCGTATAGCCCAAAATTATCTATCCCATTTGAAAAAATAGGAACAGCACATTCTTCTGTTTGGATTGGAGTACAAACTACGGGCTTATCTCCGCCAGCACCTAAAGTTGCAACTTCCCAAAGTTCACCGACTCGCCACGCATTTGGCATTATTCCGCCAAACGGCTCAAAATTTACAAACCAAGATGTAAAGATAGCCTGCGCTAATTGCTCAATTTTTTCAATAATCCGTTCGTTATTTTCTACCTTATCGTCTAAACTTCCGAGAATGTCAACTAAATGCAAGTTGACGGGCGCAAAAAATGTTATAATATCGTATCAAATTTAGGAGGTTTAACACTATGTTAAGCGAATTCAAAAAAATTTATCCCAGTCAAATCTATCACCGAATACGATAGAGTCGTATTGCCGCTCCGCCGGGCAGTTCCTTGAAATGTACGAGGGCGCGGTCACCAAGAAGAACTTGCTTTCTTACAAGGGCTTTTTAATCGAAAAGTACAAGCCGAAAACAATCAATATCCGGATATTGGGCGTTAACAAGTATTTGGAGTTTTGCAGGCTTGAAAAGCTTAAGCTGAAGGTTATCAAAATTCAACAAAAGACTTTTCTTGAGAATGTAATCAGCGACGCGGACTACAAGTTTTTTAAGAACAGACTGAAAAAATCCGGGCGCACAAACTGGTACTTTGTTGTCCGTTATTTGGCGGCAACCGGCGCGCGCGTGAGCGAATTGGTGCAAATAAAGATAGAACACGTCAAAACGGGCTACATAGATATTTACGGCAAAGGCGGCAAGGTTCGGCGGCTTTATATTCCCAAGGCGTTGTGTTTGGAAACCGAAAAATGGATTTTAGAAACGGGGGCGGAGAGCGGTTATTTATTCCTTAACCGTTTCGGAGAGAAAATCACTACGCGCGGTATAGCGCATCAGTTAAAAATTTTTGCGGCGGAGTACGGCATGGATACAAAGGTCGTGTATCCGCACTCGTTCCGGCACCGTTTCGCTAAGAATTTTTTAGAGAAATATAACGACCTCGCGCTCCTTGCTGACCTTATGGGGCATGAGAGCATCGAGACGACAAGGATATACTTGCGGAAAACGGCAAATGAACAGCAAGAAATTGTAGATAAAGTGGTAACTTGGTAGGAAACTTGCAGTACCGGGCTTGAAAAAAATGTCGTAACATGATATAATTACAATGGTTTATTCTATTCGGAAGGCGGTCTTATGGAAATAAAATTTTGCGAATCAAGTTTAGAAGCGGCTTTGATTGAAAAGCTGTGCGAAGGCGGCTACGAATACGGAGCCGCAGATTCGGGTTGGGGTGCGGAACGCCGGCTCGATTCCTTTATTAACGAGGAGTTGCTTTTCGAGCGGCTATCCATTATCAACAAGGGCGTCCGTCCTGAAATTTTAGACGAGGCAGTCAAGCTGATTAAGCAAATTGACAATCCTTCTTTATTTGCGCGCAACCATACATTCCACAAGTATTTAATCGACGGTATTACGATAGAAGACTACCATGCAAGAGTAAATCCGCATATCCGGTTTGTAGATTTTGAGAATCCTGTGAACAACAAATTTCAAGTTTATAATCAGCTTAAATTCAAAGAGTATAACTCGGTCAGAATTCCCGATGTTATCATTTTTATCAACGGCATTCCGCTTGTAGTTATCGAGTTGAAATCGCCGGAAGTAAGGGAAGATACCTTCCTTGAAGCGGCGTACAAACAACTCGGCGAAAATACCGAAAGCGGCGGCTACCGTTACGACATTCCGACGCTGTTTACATACAACGCCTTTTTGGTAATAAGCGACGGCGCGACGAGCAAGGTCGGAACGCTGACGAGCGATTCCACGCGCTATAACGAATGGAAAAGCCGTGACGGGGAACAGGGATTTAAGAAGAATTATGCGTATAAACTGGATGTGCTTGTAGACGGGTTGTTGAAGCCGGAGCGGTTGCTTGATGTGGTCGGCAATTATCTGTTTTTCATGAACCGCGATAAAGAAAAACCGGTTAAAATATTGGCGCAGTATCATCAATATTTCGGCGTTAATAAAGCTTATGCCGGCGTCCGCAAAAGCATCAAGCCAAAAGGCGACGGAAAAGCGGGGATTGTTTGGCATACGCAAGGTAGCGGGAAGTCATTTTCGATGGTGATGCTGGCGCATAAATTGATTGCTGATACCGCGCTTGGCAATCCTACGATTATCGTATTAACGGACAGAAACGACCTTGATACACAGTTATTTACCACCTTTTCAAACTCGGCGGAATTTTTGCGGACAAAGCCCGTTCAAGTCGAATCGCGCGAAGATTTGCTTGGCAAGGTCGGCGCGGTGAAAGAGGGTGGCATTATCTTTTCCACGCTTCAGAAATTTGACAAGGATAATTTGAGGCCGAATACACGGTCGAATATTATCGTGTTGTCGGATGAGGCGCACCGCTCCCACTACGGCGTTGACGAGAAAATTGTAGTAAAGAAAAATGTGGACGGCACAATGGAAACCTTGTCGCAGTACGGCTATGCAAAATATATCCGTGACGCTTTGCCGAACGCCACATTCTTGGGTTTTACGGGAACGCCGGTTAACACGAGCGACCATTCGACCACGGCGATATTTGGTGAGATTGTAGACACATATGATATGACCCAAAGTATCGAGGACGGCTCCACGGTCAAGATTTTTTATGAGAGCCGCCTTGCTAAGGTTTGGCTTGACGAGGACAAACTGAAAGAGATTGAGGAATATTATCAGCAATTGAGCGATGACGGCGCACCGGATGAGTTGATTGATGAGTCCAAAAAACGCATGAGCCGTATGGAACTTATTGTAGGCGATGAGGACAGGCTACGGCTTCTCGCCGGAGATATTATTAAGCATTATACCGAACGGAAAGAGATTCTAAACGGCAAGGCGATGATTGTTTGTATGTCGCGCAAGATAGCCTATGACTTGTATAAAATCATTTTGGAAATTGCGCCGGAATTAGAAGATACGACCGCCGTAATCGTTACCGAAAGCAACAAAGACACCGAAGATATGCGTAAGATTTTCGGAGACAAAGCCTACCGTCAAAAGCAAGCAGAGGTGTTCAAGAAAAAAGACGGCGGCTTGAAAATTGCTATTGTTGTGGATATGTGGCTGACCGGCTTTGATGTTACGGATTTGGATGTCATGTATATCGACAAGCCGATGAAAGGTCACAACCTTATGCAGGCGATAGCGCGTGTAAACCGCGTCCACGCCGGCAAAGAAAGCGGGCTTATCGTTGACTACATCGGGCTTATGATGGCGCTTGAAATGGCGTTAAATACCTACACCGCCCGTGACAAAGAGTTAAACTTAAGAGATATTCAGAATACAGCAAAGGCAATTGTTGAGGAAAAAATCTCGATATTGGATGAGATGTTCCACAAGGTAAACAAAAACGGTTTCTTTGCGAATGCGGACGGCAAACGGTTTACCGCAATTCAAAATGGTGCGGATTATGTGTTAGCGGAAGAGAGCCGTAAGAAAGCATATCTCAAAGTTACAAAGGCGTTAAAAGATGCTTATGTAGTTGCGCTCGGCGTATTGGACGACGACTTCAAAAAGAAGGTCTTGTATTATATTGCGGTACGGCACTTTATCCAAAAGATTGAATATGAAGGCGGCGGCGGTAAGTTCGACCCGACGGCAATTAATGCTCGTGTCGCCGATTTGATAGCCGAAGCCATAAAAGGCGATGAAGTAAAAATTCTTACGCAAGTAAAGGATACCGAAGACAACCGCAGCGTGTGGGATTTGTTATCCGATGAAAAGATTGATGCGCTTCGCAAATCTAATCCTCCGCATATTTTTATAAAGATTATGGAACGGCTCTTGAAAGAGGCTGTGGCAGAATACCGCGGCTATAATCTCGTTAAAACTAAGGAATATAGCGAACGGCTCCGGCGCCTTCTTGAAGCGTATAATACGCGCGAAGATGATATTCAAACCGACCTCACTATTGTAGGTTTGGTGGCGTTTTCAAAGGATATGGTCGAGTCCGAGGATTACGCGCGAAAGAATAATTTAAGCGGTCGGGAAAGGGCGTTCTACGATGCCTTGGCGACCAACAAGAGCGCAACCGAGATTATGTCGGACGACGTGCTGCGTGTCATTGCAATCGAATTAAAAGCCATTGTTGAGGAATACGCAACGGTCGACTGGTCGAAAAAGAAAAACACGCAGGCCAAAATGCGTATGCAAATCCGCAAGTTGCTAAAGAAATATAACTATCCGCCGGATTACACCGAAGAAGCTATCGAGCGCGTCATCGACCAAGCGGAATTCATGATGTAGGTGCAAAAGGCAAATGAGAATTACCAAACAAAATCTCACCATAAATGGAGTAACGCATCCTGAAATCATTTTTATGCGCGTAAGTCCTGATAATTTACAGGATGCGATTTTGCTTGTCTTGCGTGAATTGGCAGAGGATTCATGGCTCAATAAATTGGCTGACGAAACAGTGCGGGAATCGTTTCGGTTAGCATCTTCACGAACAGTTGCGGATATTGAGAGAAAAATTAAAGATCCCCTCGGCGGTAACAATGCAAGAAAGGCAGGGCAATATTTAGTTTCGCACTTATCAAAAAAAGCAATAGTATCAGAATTGAGCCACGAAGACATTCCGCTCATGGAATTGTTGAGTAGGCGCATATCGGGCGGAGAAGGTTTTGATTTTTATACCGAGAAATTAAGCGACAGCCTAATTGTTTGCGGCGAGGCAAAATTTGTAAGTGATAGAAATGCTTATACCGATAGCTTAGTGCAAATTAAAGATTTTATAGATGCTCAAAAGCATATACTTGATGTTCAAGTTATTTGTCACTTCACTTCAGAGGCAAGTCGCAAAAAATTGATTAAAGGGCAGCATGGCGTTTGTGCAGCATTTTCAACAACAAACATTGAAACAGATATACTAACAAGTAACATCAAAACAAGCGTGAATTTATCTGCATTGTTTGACAAGAACCTCATTATTTTAGTGGGGGTAGATGTCGCATGAAAGATGTGTTTAAGATGTTAGAATCAAGAGATACAAGCGAAATCTTAATCCAAGAGTGCGTTGCGAAATTGTTTGTTAAGGGAGGCGCGGATGCGACGTTACTGGAGGTTTTGTCGTATGTAAAAATACTATATCCCGATTTGTTTGAAAAATATGAGCAGCAAATTCTTATCAGATTAGGGTTATTCTTCAAAAACCCAAGCATAGAAGCGTTTGAGGATAATGTTTTCCAAATTTACAAAAACCATATAAAAGCAGAATTTGCAGACGACTTTATACCAACCCCTGTTCAAGCAGATATTGTAGGTAAAATAAAAACAAACAAAGTGTTTAGTTTTTCATCGCCGACAAGCACGGGAAAGTCATATATTTTTAGATATTTGTTATCGCTTTTTGAAAAAGATATAGTGATTGTAGTTCCGTCTCGGGCATTAATAAATGAATATTACAAAAAGGTGTATGATGCATTTCAAAACGATAAATTGGTAAACATACTGACCTTTATTGACAAGATAAACACGAAGAAAGTTAGCCGTAATATTTTTATTATTACACCCGAGCGGGCAAGAGACTTGTTCAACAAAAAATTCAAATTTGATATAGATTTAATTCTGTTTGATGAAGCCCAGCTTAGTGAAGATAGGTCGCCGAGGGGTATGTTTTATGACAGTATAATTAGGCGAGCGGTAAAATGTTTTTCTCAAGCGAGATTTATTTTTGCTTATCCTTTTATCACTAATCCTGAAGCGCAATTTGTGAAAAATAATATTGAAATTGACGATAGATTGGCACGAACTTATCCACATAAAAATGTTGGACAGATATTCTATTCTTTTGATAAAACAGATAAAACTTTTGCTCATTTTGGTGTTAACAGAAAAATATTTGGGAAGGATGTACCTGCGGCTTTAGACCCGTTAGAAAATGTTTTAATGAGCGGCGGAAGCGCACTTATATATTGTGCAAAAGCAAACATTTATGATAAATCGGTTTTTAGAGAGTATAAAAAATATCTTGTTCATTGTCCCAAAATAGAAAACAATCCTAATTTAATTGATGTACAGAAAGTGGAAGCTCAAAACATAATCGATAAATTAAGTGATTTTATAGGCGCAACGGATATCGAGGGAAGTTATCAGTGGTCATTATTAATTGCTTTGCTAAAAAGAGGCGTTGTAATGCACCACGGCTCCATACCGCTTACAGCGAGGTCGCTAATAGAAGAGTTTACTCAAAAAGGGTTTTGCAAATTGTGTTTTGCAACATCTACATTAGAGCAAGGTATAAATATGCCATTTGATTTAGTGTGGATTTACCGATTCAACAAATCTGATAGTTTAGGGGTTAAAAACCTTATTGGTCGTGCGGGCAGGTCAACGACTCAAGCTAAGTATGACTATGGGCAAATAGTAATTAAGAAAACATCGATAAACGATTTGCGAAAAATAGTGGAAAAAGACGAGCTGTTGAACAACGATTCTTTACTTGACGACTTTATTTCTGACCCCAACGACGACTACAAGGAATATAAAGAGGCGATTAAAAACGATGCTTTGGACGAAGATTTTAACATGGCGTTGACTGAAGTTGCGAGACTTAAAAAAGAGGATGTTCTGCAAAAAATTGAATTTATCATTGAGAAAATGTTTGAGGGCGGGAAACTTGAAATTAAACGCATAGAGGATTTAACAACTCAATTTATTGAAATTTATGAAAGTTATTTGAATAGACCTGTAGAGCCTGCCGAGAGGTATATATTAAATACTATGATGCAGATACTTTTTTGGCGTGTGCAAGGCAGGCGGTTTAGTCAAATTGTTTCTTTTCGCTATTCTTATATAGCGAGAATTAAAGAAAGAAAAGACATATTGAAGGCATACAGTCATAGGGATGATGTGGAGTTGTTTGATATTTTAGAAGCAAACTACTCACCGATTTACCAACCTATTCCAAACAAGAAAATAACATCTATAGGGTTGAATTGGGATTTTGTTAATAATAGAAAATTATTGGCTAAGGAAATTGATTATGATCGTGTTATGGTGGATACCTATGACTACATTGATAAAATAATTGGCTTTAGAGTTGGCGATGTGTATTTCTGTGCTTTTACAAAATACTACGAAAACGAAACGAAAGATCTAACTATGCGGGCAAAAGCACTTAGAATTGCAAAAGTTATAAGATATGGGACTGATGACGAAAAAGAAATTATGCTTTTGAGGTATGGGTTTGATTTTGAAGATTTTGAATGGCTATTGCCAGTAGTAGAAGCAGTTTCGGAAGAAGAAATAATTTTTGGTGGTATCGAAAGTCTCAGTGATGAGCAGAGGCATCGAATAGAACGATTCATTTAAAAGCAAAAACCTATGGCTATAAAATTATTAAAAGCGATATAACGAAAGTCAAGGCTGACGCTATTGTCAACGCCGCTAACGAGAGCCTAATGGGCGATGTAGGTGCTGATCGTGCGATTTATCGCGAGGTGGTGGGACTGACGGAAAAAACAAGGAGTAGTCACGGTGATAATTTACTGCACGAAAAAAATGATTGAAAGATACAGCCTCAAGATGCCGCACGAGCTGTCCGACAGCTTGGTGCGCGAGGTTGCGAAAAAGGTTGTCGAACGGGAAGCCGACGACAGGCTTTTGGAATGGGGCGCAAAACTATTCTTTCTTGACGGGCGTAAAAGCTTGCAGATAATGAACTTTGCAAGTAGGCTGACCGTGGTTTTGCCGGACTTCAAAGTGGAAGCCCTGCCGTACTTAGGAAACTCGATAGCGGAAAGGTTGTTTGAACTGTTTTCTGACAAGCCCGAAATGAAACCGCTTCTCGAAAGATTTTTTGAGGAGCATTTTGCGGCGGTATTTTCGAACCTGACGGACAAGGGCGTCATATCGCAACTTAATCGCAATCAGCTTGATTTCTTTGACAGCGGTTGGTGGCGGCGGTTTATACGGGATAATATTTTTCATTCAAAAGAAATTAACCGTTTCTTGAATTATGAACATATTGTCCGCCGTCCCGGTGCAAAGGGCTGGAATATGGAATCACACTCCTACACCGCTCCCGAATTTGAGAGGATGCTGAAAGAGAGGTGTGTGAAGCAAGCATAACGCTGAATTTTACAAGCAAAACCAAGGAAAAATCAAAAAGAAAGAACATTGATTTAAGAGTAACTTTCTTTTATATATTGGAGTAATGACAAATGCCAAAAACTAAGAACTACAAAGAGATAATAATCGAGCTTTTCAAGCGAAAGCAAGGGGCTTTCTTGGGTTCGGAAGTTATCGATGAACTTCATGAAAAATGCGGAATATCCAAGACAACCGCCGCTACGGTTCTTAAGCGTTTGTCTGCCGAAGGAAGCAAAGACCGGATTCTTTTTTCATCGAATCCGGTAAAAATGCAAGGCAATCAATTTGCATATTGCTACGGAAAATTCGATAAGCTTGCTTTTAAGAAACTCTTACAGACGGCTAAGCCGTCGTTATATGCTGCGTTAGAACGCTTTTATGCTAACGGCTATCTAATATCAGAACAGGAATTTTGTAAAGTCAGCGGATGCTTTATTGCAGGAGATGAGAACTCGAAGTATTACACCTTATCTAAACTCCTAAAGGACATGGGGATTTTCCATAAGCTTGAGCGAATAACTATTGAAGGCGCACAGTTTATTACTGAGCGCGGAAAAAGATTTGATGAAAACTCGCCGGAGTATCTCGATGTTAAGGGACAAAGAGCCGTTTCATGCACGCTTATTCCATCAATAATTGCATATTGCAAAAACATTAACCTTTTACAATCGGCTGATACACCTCATTTTGTTAATAAGAGTAATCCATTTGCTTGCTTCCCCGAGGCAAATAATATGTTTTTTGATATAACCGGTTTCTCGAAAACAAGCGGACTCATGGAATATGCTGATGACGAAAAAGGCGTTAAACTCAAGAAGAGCATGGTTGTTTTTGATGTTAAAATAGATGAGAGCGAATACTCTGAAATTGACTTCATAGGTTTTTCGGAACGGGTAAAAACGCTTGTATTCTCAACATCAATTAGCGCAAAAAGAAAGATAATTCCGGTAATCGTTTGCAAGTGTGTCAACAACGGCGTAAAAAAAGCAATTCAGGAAAAAGGTTTTTTGCTGCTCTCGCTAAGCAGTATATACGGCAAACTTACAAATCGGATGATATCCTTTATCCGCAAAACAGAGAAGCAAACAAGTGATTTTACGGAAATACTGGATAACATTGATAATGTAGGGATACAGTCGCTTGAAACGATAAAAGGCGAGATATTTGAAATGCTGGTAGAAAGGGTTATCCGTCAGTATTACGGTGTTTTGCCTGATGAAGTTGAAATTACAAGCAGGTTAAGAATCGGAAGCGCAAGTAAAGTTGAGACGGACATAGATATTTTGATTACAGAAAATAAATTCAAAGCGCGGCGGATAGCCATTGAATGTAAAGCATACGCAAATGTGGTCAGATGGAAAAATCCCAAGGACTCGCTTGAGAACGGATTCGATGAAACAAACACATATGCGCGCCGGTTTTTCAATTTTACGCTATCAAAACTTTGTGAAAAATACGGGAAAAACAAAGTGTGTTTATGCATGATTTCAGCAAACGGATTTGATGATGAAACAAGGCAAAAAGTGTTAGGGCTTAGCGATTTTAAGCACGAGCACTTTGAACTCCTGTATTCAGCAAAAGAGCTTGTCGACATGGTCGCAAGCCATTTCCGTGAGCAAAAAATACCTTATAACGCTGATAACGCAAACCTGATAGAGAAATACTTTATCCGGCAGGGGGAGCAATGCTAAGTAAAAAGCTTGAATATGAACGAGGTCTGCATCCGGCTCAAATGGACAGCTTTTTAGACCCGAACGGTGTCTTGTTTCCACTTAGGGATGTGTTGAAAAGCAATGACTTCCAAATCGAGTTTAGGAAGGACTATTTCAACATTTACTATAAAGGCGGCAACCTTCTTAAAGTCAAAGGCTCAAGGAGGTTTGGTTTCGAATTTGATATCAATTACTGTAATAACAAACCGGAAACGCAATATAAAAGCCAAATTGAAAGCATTCTCAAGCAGCAAGACTTATACGCCGCCATTATGCATTTAGATTATTTAACTTCGGAAATGGAGAGTTGGTGGGCGGCGGGGCATGATAAAAAGGAACGGCGGGAGCAGCACAGTATCTGCCAAGTAAACCGCCAAAACGAAAATGATGTCTATGTAGTAGATATTGAATACGCCGCTACCGGATACGGCAGAGCGGATATTTTGGCGGTCAAGCATAATGGGCAGTCGGGCAAGTACAAGGTTTACCTTATCGAGTATAAGCAGGGCAACAAGTCGGTTTCAAGCGGCTTAAAGATTGTAGACGGCGTTGTGTTGCCTACAAGCAGTACCGGAAGTTTTATTTCGGGAATCTATAAGCATTACGAGGACGCATCAAGGCTTGCGGGCTTGCTGCGGAACGATTTATTGAACACCGTTCGCAATTCTATTTATACCCGCAACAGACTCGGACTCGCCGCATTCCCTTCGGCTGAAACTTTAGATTCAATAAAGTTTGATGATGAAATTGAAATGCGGTTTGTTTTGAGCGACTATAAAAAACTTGATGCCGAGCGTGATGTTTTGGAAAGGGAGTTATCGGCTGTCAGGATAAAAGAAAAAGAGAGCCGCTTAAAATGGGATTGCATACTGATTTCTGCCGACGATTATAGGCTGAGGGTGTAGCATGGAATTCAGGGTTTTGCGCGGAGCCGATAAAATCGGCGGCAACTTAATTGAGTTCTCTTGCGGCGGCACGAAAGTGCTTGTCGAGTTCGGCATTGAACTTGATAATGAAACCGGAGGGTTAACAGAACTGGAGCGTGAGATAATCGCTACCGGATATGATGCCGTTATCGTTAGTCATTACCACGGTGACCATGCCGGAAACATCAAGGAATTGAAATGTCCGGTTTACATGGGCGCGGGATGCCTAAAAGTAATGGCGGTCATTTCAGAATTTGTGCGCGGTAAAATTCCGAATGATGTGCGGACTTTCCGAGCAGGGGTGCCGTTCGAAGTCGGTGCAATTAAGATAACGGCGTTTCTTTGCGACCATTCGGCTTTCGATAGCTATATGTTGTTGCTTGAAGGCGGCGGAAAAAAAGTGCTGTACACCGGCGACTTTCGTAGCGGCGGCAGAAAATCCTTTAAAAAATTACTCAGCGTTTTGCCGTTCGATATCGATGTTCTGATTCACGAGGGAACGAACCTAAGCATCGGCAGAGAACCAAAAATCAAAACCGAAGAGGAACTGGAAGCTGAAGCCGTGAAAGTTATGAAGGCAAGCGATAAGCCTGTTTTTATCTTGCAATCGAGTGCGAATATTGACAGCCTTGTCAGTTTTTATAGGGCGGCAAAGCGCACAGGGCGGCGGTTTTATATGGATGATTTCCATGCTGCGATTTGCTTTGCAGTCGGCGGCAAAATTCCTAATCCCGACAGCTTTGATGATGTTTTCGCTTATGCGTCATGGTACATAAAAGGCGCGAGATACGATAAATTTCAGCCGATTAAGAAAAAGAAATCAGCCGCTCAAATTTCTAAAGACGGACGCGCCGTGATTTTGGTACGGCAATATATGGCGGCCTTCTTGCGACGATTAGACAAGTATAGTCAGCTCAAGGGTGCAATCCTTGTTTATTCTTTGTGGGAAGGGTACAAGCAGAAAGATGAAATGAAGGCTTTCTTGCGCGTTGTAGATAAATTAGGAATTGATGCTGTCAGCCTACACACGTCCGGACACGCCGACCGTGCGGCAGTCGAGATGCTCAAGCAAACCGTGAATGCAAAAGAGATTATCATGATTCATACTGAATGCAAATAGACCGGTTATTCATTTACCGCCTGTGGTTGCGGGGGCTTTCTCTTTTCGCGAAAAAATATTTTTTGGCTTTTTCAGAAAACGCTCGTTTTTTTATTTGACAAGCTCTTTTAAATTTGATAGACTGTACGCAATCGGCGAACAGCATACGAAATCTGCCGATAAAGAGAGGTGTTGAGGTTGAAAATCGAAAGGGATGTGCCTTTTGGAAAACTTGTACAGGAGCGGCGGGTAGAGCTTG
>Ga0123353_10009780_pt1 | contig 13286 bp, 10 predicted proteins | sample TergutLab28metaG_3_FD_92763 | JGI IMG/M metagenome (GOLD analysis project Ga0123353, IMG submission 92763) | Labiotermes labralis P3 segment gut microbial communities from Petit-Saut dam, French Guiana - Lab288 P3 | ecosystem: Host-associated > Arthropoda: Insects > Digestive system > Gut ...
GCTACCGCATCAACCGCATGTACTTCGTCGGTGCCGACTGGTACAAAGGCATCAGCGGCACATTCGGCGATGTACTGTATGTCGATCCTGTGGTGGGTTCGGGGACACTTGCTCCGGCTCGCGCGAGGAACAATATGTCCTACGGCAAAGCGATTGCTGGCGTAACGTTCCTGCCGAGGAGCAATGTCGGACTCACCTTCGCTGGCGAAACACTCTTCGGCAACGTCAACGGTTACGGCTTGACTGCGGCAGCAAAGGTGGCGTTTTGATACTACAGCGCAATCGCGTGTGAGGCAAAACCTCATTTTCACCTCATTTTTCTGACGAAACAACCTCAGTAGCCCGGTGGCACGCCCCCTCACCAACCTCATTGACCTCATTCGCGTTTTGGCACGACATGCCGCAAAAAGCGAAATGAGGTAAATGAGGTTAGACATCAGAGAATGCCTGATGCTACTGAGCCTCTGTGTTTTGTTTGTGGAAATGAGGTGAAAATGAGGTTGAAAAATCCTCCATGTTCTCCGTGGTAAAAACAACGGCGGGGGCTCGAGTCTACACAATCTCCTTCACGAGATAGGGATCACGATACCAACCGCGAACGATGTTGTTTGCTTCGGCATTGTCCTTGAAACATTCGTTTGCCGGATCGCAGGTCAGCCACGGACCGAGGATCGTTGTGTTCGGATCAATATCATGTTGGGCGATGTGTTGCAAGTATCGTTCATGCATGTCGCCGAAAAGCGGGATGTCGGCAATCGCGGCTTTTTGTTCGGACACGCTCGCTGGTTTTCCGAGACGATACGAAACATTGCCGGCATTGCAGATCGTCGTTGAAATGTGCCCGACCAGTGCATCAGCATTCAAATCTTCCCGACGACCCGAACGGACGGCATTGATGAAGTTCTCGAAATGGGTTTCTCCCGTCCGCCACTCTTGCGTTTTCTTGTTTTCCGCATCGTAAACAACGGCACTGCCGTTGCTGATGAACACCCTGCCCGCCTCGCAGTGAACGAGAATTCCGACACCGTGCCCCAATGTGTTCGCCGCCGGACTCTTCGGGTCTTTGTTGGCACGCATATTGTGGACTTCATACAGAATCGGGACTTCAGGATAATCGTAATAGATCATCTGCGTGTTCGGGACATCACCGGCATCGTCCCACACGAAGCGACCTCCCAAGCTGATGACACGACGCGGCAACTCGTTGATCCCGAGAACCCATCGGGCAACGTCGATTTCGTGAACGCCCTGGTTTGCCGATTCGCCATCCCCCATGTTCCAAGTGAAACTGCAGTCGTACTGCAAACGGTCACGATACACCGGTCCATCCTGTGCCGGACCGCACCAAAGATCGTAATCAACGGTCGCCGGAATCGGGAGTGGTTCCGTTCGTTTGCCGATGGAAGTTCGCGGTTTGTTGGCGAACGCCGTAATGTACGCGATCTTTCCGAGTTTCCCCGACTTGATGTACTCCATCGCATCGCGGGTCGATTTCCGGGAACGATTTTGCGTCCCGCATTGGACGAGACATTTGTATTTCTCGGCGGCGTTCACCATTTGGCGACCTTCCCAGATGAAATGCGATAACGGCTTTTCGCAGTAGACGTGCTTTCCCGCTTCGCACGCCCAGATGGTACCGAGACCGTGCCAGTAATTCATCGTGGCATTGCCGATGGCATCGACATCTTTGCGTTCGAAAATCTTCCGCATGTCAGCGTAGCCGTCCGCTTTTTGACCGAAATCCTTTTCGAGCTTTGCGATGGCGGCACCCGTTCTTACCATGTCGGGATCCGCCAAGGCAACGACCCTGACATTCGGTAGTTTCGCAAATCTCGGCAATTGCTCTCCGGCACCACGAATGCCGAGACCGACAATGCCGACGTTGACCGTTTCATTGGCACCAAACGCCATTCGCGGCACGAAAAAAGGAGCGGCGATGCTCATCGTTACGGTTGTTTTCAAAAAATCTCTGCGAGTAAAAGTCATAGTGAGTTCTCCATAAAAGGGTTAACGTACCGTCCCCACTCCCCTGTGGGTGGGAACATAAAAATCTTCCAAACGTTCAAAATTTTTGCTATTGAGATGAGTCTCATTATACAGTGCCGTTCCGCCTGTTTGTTCAAAGATATCACGGTCGAGGTACAGTTCGTTGCCCGGCTTGAAACCGGGAACCGTCATAATCAAGGCAAAAACATTCAACCCGCGATGACCCGTGCATGGCGGCATATAGACAATCATCCCGGGACGCAACGCAATTCTTTCGTAGCGAGTCAAGTCGGCAAGGTTCGGATAAAGGATGATTTCCGGTGTCAGTCCGGCGGTTGCCAAATTGTAAGCCGCTGGATCGAGGACAAGGTAAAACTCGGTTTGCGGAGTTCCACCGCCGATGGGATTGTAGGGATGAAAATGCGTTGGCGAATTCTCCGCCGGAATGTTGACGACGTGATTATTGAAAAAGTTGATTCCATCCCCCCCGTCCCCACTATCCACTCCATCGCCCACCTCGTCCAAGGGAACCGGAAACCACGTAATCGGCAGCCGACGGAAGGGATCGAAACCCGGACTACAACCCCCCGCCGTGTCCAACAGGAATCGCAACCGCCGCACCGCAGAAACGTGCGATTGCGTCCGTTCGATATTTTCAAGTGAAAAACACCGAAAATCGCCGCGGACTTGCAAAGGTTCATTTTCCGTCACGATCAACTGATCCCCCGCCATGAGATGTTCCCACGAATCGACGGTCTTTGTCGAAAACCCAACATCACGATGGCAGCGAAAGAGTTCTTCAATGGCTCCTTCCGTGTCGGTACTGCCAGTGTCGAGATCGGTTGACCAGGGACGTTTGGTTTGTTCGAGCAATCGCCAGAGTTCACCGGAAATATCGCCGCAAAAGATTTGACCGGATTCGTTCCACCGCCGAAGAACCGCGTCAATCGGCGGACGTGCTGTTGCCGATACGGTATCGAGACCGCGTCGAATACGGCGGAGCGTTTCGGCGAACTGCGGATCGATGGGATCGGGACAGTATTGATCGGCGGGCAACGGTTGTCCATCCCCTTCTTGCGTTCGATAATTTTTCGGTAAAAAAACCTCACCCTCGCCGCGATACAGGCAGAGGATTCGCATGCCGCCATGGTCACTGGACAAGACGGTATCGCCCGCAACGTCCACTTTCGTGACGCGCAAAAACGGAAAGTCGCTTTCCAATCGCCGGGCAAAGCAACTGAAGGAATCGTTTTCGATGTCGAACACAAAATCCGATGGTGGCGGTGGAGAAATTGTTGTCGTAGGTTTTGTCATCATGATTGATAGGTACCAGCTTGTACTAAAGCCGTTTTGAAATTCTGGAGGGTGTTTGAGCGAGGGAGAGCCTGTTGTCCGTCGTGGCACTACCTTCGATTTTTCCCGCGATAAACGGCTCTTGCATTTCCTTTGAGCACTGAGTCCATTATAGGAAATGCCAATTCGCCGCTCCATTCGTGTCCGGCATCCCATATATCCTGCCAGACAACATCCTTGGCACCGAACACGGCATACCCGGCACGAATTCTTGCATAACCCTCACGGCAATAATTGATGGGAAAACATCCGTCGTGCAACGAACTTTCAAAAACCACCGGTCTGGGTGCCAGCAAAAGGTGGAATTCACTCACGTCCATCATGCTAAAAAATCCCGGCAATTCCCAGCACACACAGTTGGGTACCGCCAAAGCCCCTTCGGTGGTACACATCCATCCGCTGACGATGGCGGCTTTCAAACGGAGATCGGCAGCGGCAAGGAACATCGTCCATTCCCCCCCCATCGAGAGACCACCAACGCCCAGCCGGTCCTTGTCCACTTGGGGATGCGATTCCAATATGTCCACCAACCGCATCAGGTTCCAAAGTTGTTCGGCGGCATATCGGCGATGTTCCAATGAAGGCGCAAGCACCACATAACCTCCACGAGCAAAATCATCGGCAAAGCCTTTGTAGATTCCTCGTTGGTCAAAAACGACGTTTTCATTGCCGCCATGCCCGTGCAGAGCCAGCACTCCGGGGAACGGACCATCACCTTTCGGGATAGTGAGAATCGCCGTTTTCCGCGCACCTTCGTTGCCCATATACGTGATGCGGTGTTTCGTGTAAGATTCAAGTTCTTCGGTCGATTCGATTTTCATGTCGATCGGCAACTCTTGCGTACTCTTTCGCTTGCACTGGGCTTCCACGTAACCGAGAAATCGCTCACGCGCCTCCTTTTGCCATTTTGTTGCCTCTTCCGCTGTCGTTGCCTTAAAAGGCAGGTCAAATTGCTTGGGAAGACGTTTCAAGCCCTCATGCTGCGCCATGACAGCACACGCGAATGCCGCCACAAAAGCGACACTCAAACAAACATTCGTCAAAACAGATTTCAAAAAAACCTCCTGGGGTTGTTGGGACTAAAAAAGTCAGTTGAAAATAGAACACTTAAAACCGCCGCCGACGCGGCGGTTCTCGCCGGTTCTATTGACCGGTTGATCGGATGTCAATGTCTTGCTGTTTTCGCATACTTCTCGAACCACTGCTCAATTTCTTCCGGAGAAATCACGAAATCGTGCAAAAGGATTCGATAGCGAAACAACAGAGACTCCCCTTTTTTGATCGTTGCCCGACCATCTTCTCCGGCTCGAAATTCGGTCAATGCAAACGGGTTGGCATCCAAGAGACCATACGTTCTCACATGCCACCAGGTCGGATAACGAAAACTGTCAGGGTGATTCATCACGGTCATCCCGAACGGACTCATCGGCGCGTCTTTGTCCGGTTTATCCACGGCGGGGTTCTGGTCGTAAGCCGGTCCAGTATAGTCAACCCATCGGGAACGTTTGCTCCAGGTTTCGCCATTTTTCAATCCTTCGGCATTCATCAACAGTCCCCCCCATTGTGGGGACCTTGCTTTGGCATCCACTTCCACCGTGCCAGGCACTCGTATCGCAAACAATCCTTCCTTGGTATCACCAAACTGGACATCGTGATCCACTGCCAACACTTGCACGTCATAGTCGATATACCAAATCGTTGCGGACAGTACACCGAAAGTCATGGTGCGCACATCCTGACAAACCACCTGTTCCGGTCTTGCCTGTGCCGCCGGAACAACCCAATCGTTTTTCGACCGCAACACGACTTTGTCACGGGGAGATTCCAAGATTTGCGTCTCTTGTCCCCGAACGAATGGACGATTGGGACCAATATTCCAAAAATCGACTCCGTTGACATTTCCAAAATGAAACCAGACGGAACGATGGTGTGGGTGATCCCGGCTTTCGAAGGGGGCGACTTTACGAACGGCTTTGAGAATTTCCTCGTTCGTTTCCTTTTCCGCCATCGGGAACGTTCGCGTGGCGAGTTTTCCTTTCGGTGAAAAAAGGGGCCAAATATCCGGTGTCAGTTCACCGACAGAGCGATATTCCGCAAAAGGACGACCGTTGACTTGAATCGCATACCCCGACTTCGTGGGCGTCGCCGTTAGCGCAACACCGCCTTCCCCCGCCGTCGCCCCCTCCCCCTCCGCCGCCGCAAAGCCGACGGGCAAAAGGAGACACGCAATCAGTATTGACAGGATAACTCGCTTCATGAAAAATCCTCCACGATATAGGGATTTCTGTAAAAGCCTTTGGCAAGTTTATTTGCCTCGACGTTATCGACAAAGCACTCGTGTTTCGTGTCGCAGACAAGCCATTCTCCGAGAATGGCTTCCGACGAATCGATGTCGTGAGCGGCAATGTGCTTGAGGAAACGATCGTGCATTTCGACCATCAGCGGATAGTCTTCGATGGCTTTTTTCTGCGTGTTGACATCCGCTTTTTTGCCGAGTCTGTACGAGATGTTGCCAGCGTGTCCGATGCGGGTCGAAATTTGTCCTTCCAGAACATCGGAGTCAAGGAGTTTACGATCACCGGCGCGAACGGCATCAATGAAGTTCGCGTAATTGTTGCCGCCGCTCGTCCAAGCCTGGATACGATTGTTGTCTTTATCGAAGGCGATACATCTGGCACCGTGATCGATTCCCACCCAGCCCCCTTCGCAGTCGACGACGATACCGTCCTGCGAGAACCCGCGAAACCGCAACACGTCGTTCGACCCCTTTGCCACGCGAAGATTGTGGACTTCGTACAGAATCGGTGTCTCGGGATAATCGTAGTAAATGATCTGCGTATTGGGAACATCGCCAACATCATTGAAAAGAAAGCGTCCCCCCAAACTGATCACACGTCGAGGCATCTCCTCAATATCGAGTACCCAACGGGCAACGTCAATCTGATGTACCCCCTGATTCAGCGATTCGCCATCCCCCATATTCCAGGTGAAACTGCAATCGTATTGCAACCGGTCTCGAAAGATCGGACCATCTTTGGCAGGACCGCACCAGAGATCGTAATTCAAGCCTTCGGGCAGGGGGAGCGGTTCTGTCCGGTTCCCGATGGAGGCTCGGGGCTTGTTGGCATACGCAGTAATGGACTTGATTTTGCCGAGATTTCCTGCTTGAATCCACGCTCTTGCATCACGAACCGCTCCTAATGAACGAAGTTGCGTTCCATGCTGAACGATTCGGTTATATTTTCTGGCGGCATTGACCATTTGCCGTCCTTCCCAAATGAAATGGGCAAGCGGTTTCTCGACGAACACATGCTTGCCCGCCTGACACGCCCAAATGGTGTTCAATCCATGCCAGTAATTCATCGTGGCAATGGCAACCGCTTGAATGTCATCGCGGTCATACATCGTCCGAAAATCTTCGTGGTGATCGACCTGATGGGTGTAATTTTTGTCTTGCATCCATTTCGCCGCCGCTGCCATGCGGGGTTTATCAGGGTCCGCCAAAGCAACGACCTTGACGTTCGGCAACGCGGAAAGTGCCGGAACGTGCGAATGAGTGCCGCGAATTCCAAGCCCGACAACGCCGACTTGAATGGTCTCATTGGCTCCAAAAGCGGATTCTGGAACCAGAAAAGGGGAAGCGGCAGCCGTCGAGGCGAGCACCGAAGCCTTGAGAAAATTTCTTCGTGTGAGAGACATGATTCTTCCTTTCTTAGTTAGTTTGATAAATTCTTTCCTAAAGGGCATTCATTATTTCGAGGTTAATTCAAAGGTTGCTGTTTTGGTTCCGCCTTTCGGAACGGTGATTTCCAGTGGGGTGCTCGCTTCATTTTCGTAAACGGCAGGCAGGCGATTGACCGACGGTTCAAACGTCAGCGGTGCCCCCGTTTCTTGATCGAATTCACCCGGTATGACAATGATGGTGCCGCTTTTTTCATGTTTCGTCACGGTAACGATGTATGTTCCGGGAAGGACACCATCATTGTCTTTGAGTGTTGTCATGCGGAAACTGCCGCTGGCACCTGTCAAGGCGTAGGCGTTCCGTTGGGTATTGAAATCGCGCGGAACAAAGACGATGGTCGCCCCGTCAATCGGGTTGCCATCAAGCGTAACAACGCCACTGGCAGGAACGAGCCCCGGGAGCGAACTGCCTTGACAACCAAAGCAAAAAATGGTCACCAGGACGACAAACGTGTAAAAGTGTTTCATGTGGTTTTGTTGAGTGTTTCACGCAATCGAACGATTGCGTCGCTGTTCACTGTTATGACTCTGTTTTAATCCATCGATCTGGTTTCGCCGCCTCTTGGCGTTCCCAGGGCACCAAAGACACCATAGATGCTTTCGCCCGTCAAGTAGACGAGTCTTGCATCTGTCGAAAGAGAGCCGGGACCCGACGTGTTCCCGCAGTCGATGGCATCGTTCAGAAACCGAACAGAACCATCGACCCTTGAGGCAACAATACCGCCCGAATGATAACTGGTCGGTGATCCCAAAAGACGACCTTGGTGCGGGCGAAATGCTTGTTCGTTACCCGTGTAACTCGTACAGGAGACTGAATTCGGCGGTAGGATAGTCGTAAATCCTATGGCATACGGACAGCCGTCAGACCAAGCGTATCCGTGCGTTGAAGCCGAATAAAGCGGTCCCGTTGTTGGTCTCAAAAGTCCATACGATCGATTGGCTTCCTTGATTTCACCATTCTGAACTGCCGTCAGGCATGTGATGGGCGATAACAACCAATCCGCATTCGTTTGCGTAGCACCGGTGTAAGGATGCCGAAATGTCATACTGCCGTAAACTCCCGCAACGCTATGGGCAACGCCTGCCCGTGAATTCGCTTCGTTGCCGGGAATACCGATACCGTGTTCGCTGAATGCCAACGTGTTGCTCGTTCCATCTGTAATACTTGCAAGAGTCAGAGCCTGCGGGTTGTCCAATGCACCACCTCCTCCGAAAATCCCTCTCATCGTGATTCCTCCGACGGTCTGACTGGGTGCGTAATCGCCGACGCAAACACGGTAGTTAATCATTCCGGGGGCATCTCCGACTTTCGATAAGCCGACACTATCGGAAGGACACAGAAAAACGTCGATGGTGGATTTAATCCACGCAGGGGATGTCGGTCGGACATCCCACGCGCTCACTGCCGTTGCACCCGGAAGCGTCGTCTGCACATACCCTTCGTAAATGGCAGTGAGTTCAATGAATGGCATGAGGGACATGACAAAGTTCGGTTGACGAGTACCAGTGGTGAAGAGCCCCGCCGGCAACTCCTTGTAACTATCTTCATAATTCAACATGGCAAGCGATAACTGCTTCGCCTTGTTGGTACAAGACATTCGTCTTGCCGCTTCACGAGCCGCTTGGACAGCAGGCAAGAGTAAGGCGATGAGCATGCCAATAATCGCGATGACGACGAGGAGTTCGACGAGCGTGAACCCCGTATCTTGCCCCCCCCCCCCAGTTTAACACCTTTGTTCTTCATACTTCTTCTCCTTTTCAGAATTGTTGAGAAATGCCACCGATCTGCCATCATTAACATACCTACCAGTCGGTATATTCATTATCGTACCACACTTGAAATCAAGTGTCAATAGGGATTTGAAAAAATTTCCAAAAATTTTTTCCGGCGGTGTGAGCGGGGGGCGGGCTTGACAAAATGGTGCCATTCTCCGATAATGTTTTGCATGAGACAGAAGTTGGTCAAAACGGCATTCGATCTTTTCGCCTCGAAAGGATTCCGGAATGTGAGCCTCGACGTGATCGCCTCGAAAGCGGGTGTGACCAAGGGTGCGTTCTATTGGCACTTCAAATCGAAGAAGGAATTGATTCTTGCTGCTTGCGATTATTACTACGAACAATGGAAAAAAGAAGCAGAGACGATCATCTCCAAAGAGTCCTCACCCCGCTGCCAACTGGAAGGGGTGATTCGGATGGCAACGCATCGTTGTCTCTTCGATAAGAAAAATCGGCTCTTTACATTCGAACTCTCGGTACTGTCGATGAACGACGCTGCCGTTCGGAAAAGTTGGACGGGTTTTGCCAACTCCGTGCGCGCGGTTTATCTTGAACTGGTCACAAAAGCGGCAAAAGAAGAAGGCATCAACGTTGCCAATCCCGAGGAAAACGTGGACTGGTACGTCTCGATGATGGAAGGACTCAAGTATCGAGCCGTGTTCGAACCGGAAATCTGCAATCCCTCGAACTTTGAGGATTCTGTGCAGAAACTCGTTCAGGTTATTCTGCGCGGCATTTCTTAGTTCCGACCAACATTTTGTCCCTACGGGACGTGGCGACGCATCACCATCGTCAACGATCACGCAAGACCAAGCTTACTCTTTTTCCACCAGAGCGAGAGCGAACCAGCCATTTTCAATGCGGCAGTGTCCCGTTGTCAGATAGTCAAACTGGGGATCGGCTTCCAACATGGTCGGCACCAGTGGGATAGGACGACTCACCGGAAACATTTTCCCGAAAGCCGCCCGCAAGAGAATCTGTGCTTTCACATTGATTAAGCTGAGAGTGCCATCCCGTTCCAAGACCCAACGCCCCTCCGAATCACACACGGGTTTGTAGCGGACAATCACCTGAAAATCGCGGTGCGACTGGTTGTTCAACCAAAGTTCCGCAATCGACATCGTGACTTCCACCCGACCATCTTGAAGCCGAATGGTGACCGGATTGTGCGTGGCAAACGTGATGGCAACGTCATCGTTTTCGTCGGGTCTCGCAAGATCGGGCAGTTTCAATTTTTCCGCCAGCAACTCTTTGACCTCCCTGATGCTCCCCTGCTTGCCTTCAAATCCGAGTCCACCGACCACGGCATTCAGCAACGATTCATGAAATTTCACATCGGCAAACGCACCCGGCAACGTATCCGGCGGAGGAGTGTTGCTCGACAGTGTCAGGCGGCTATGGATGTCCCACGAGGAGATCAGCCAGTCCGTTTCCGTTTGAGAATGTCGATTCACGACACGCAAACCAAATTCCTTGTCGAGATGCTGGGTCAATCCGTTGATCCTGTGATTGATCGGCTGCAATCGTTTGTCGACTTGCCGATCCACCTGCCCCCGAACCTGCTGGAGAATTTTGCGTCGTGTTTCCGCATCCGCATCCGGTCTTCGCGATTCGTACTGATCGATGACGGCATTCCGAAACATTCCCGAAATGAGAGGGACGCGGTCAAAGTCGGTGGTCATTCTGACCAGCCGCATCCGATGATCCACGATTGAGGCTTTACAAGGTTCCGCAACGAATCCCCGTTCTGTCAATTCAATCAATTTGGTGGCAACAACCGATGCCTGCCCCACGTTCGTCAGTTGCGTCCCCATCGCGTCGGTTCGGGACTGCGTGGCGAGATCGACCCGGACATTGAGCGTTGTCAGCAACCGTGTCGGATGTTCAACCAGCGTAGCAGCGACTTCGGTTGCTGTCTGCCGTCGCCCGAAAACCGGTTGATCCTGAATCATCTCACGAAATGAAGCGGTTCCTTTTTCTGCTTCCGGCAAATGATTATTCAGCAGCGCACCGGAAATGAAGAAACGGAAATTTGCCATTCCATATTGTGTGCGGACATGTTCCCCCAGTTGCCGGAACTCCGCCGTTTTTGAGTCGGACAACAGGTCGATCAATTGTACCAGCGTCTTCATGTCCGTCGCTCCACCGGTTGCCTCGTACTGCTCCATATATCGCAGGATGTCGAGGGGCACGACAAGGTCAGCCGACCAATGTTGGAGTTCCTCTCGCCAAGTGCTGATTGTCGGATGATTTAAGAACGCGCGTTGCCCGTCGGTCAACGTAGGCGATTCCAACCGGTGGAGAGTGGTATTTGCCCGATGCGAGAGCGTTTGCAACACTTCGACCGGAATAACAGGAGTGGCAAACGACACACGTCGAATCGGCTGGGCAAGGGACTGCTGGCACGCTTCCAGTTCCGAAAGCCAAGACCGTGTTTCCAGATAGTCACACCAGGATTGTCCCATCTGGCGTTCCGTTCCTCGCCGGGACGCGATGAAATGCTGTTCGACGGCAATGGTCCGTTCCCTGAGCCGGACAACGTCGTCGTGTGTTTTGTGGTAGAGCGTGGTGATCGGAGACGCATCGGCGGATTCCGCGTTGTGGAGCAATTTCCAAATAGAAATGCGGCGTTGCAATGCCAGCGAAATCTCTTCGAGAGCCGCTGCCGAAGGAATGTACGGCAGTCGCTCACTGTGAACGGATGTTTTGATTGTCCACGTTTTCTGGACCGAGTTCCAAGCACTGACGGCTTGTTCCAGTCGTTCGAGTGCGGGAGACGGTTCGGTCGGATTGTGTTCGAGATGATGGATCGCGTTGTTGAGGTCATCCAGAATCACAAGGCACATTCGCCGAAGCGGCTGCACTTCGTCTGCGGAACTTTCGACAATTTTCTGAAGTCTCTGAGCAAGAGCTTGCGGGTAAAAATCGCTGGCAACCGTTAAATCCTGCCCCTGTGCCGCGACCGTGGAGAGTAGGACAAAGACAAATAGGGCGGCACAAAGGAAATTTTTCTGGCATTTTCTCGCAAATTTTGCAAGAATATCCTTGTTTTCCAATGGTTTATCGGGTTCCATATTCGCTCTGTTCATTGGGGGGCGAAAAATCGGGTTAACCCTGTTTGTCGGCAATATCGGCATAAAAATTAAATCCGGCTCCCCCCGCCAGGAAAATGGGATGGACAAATCATTCCTACAATCCGCTTAACCCATACAATCGTTATAAGTTAACATTTTCTCAAAAAACACGCCGTTTTCTGTTTCGCATCGTTCGTGGGTACAAAAGCAGTTAAGGAAATTTTGCGACTTGTCCACCAGACTGGGTGGCTCCGGGGGAGTAATCACCCGGAGCCACCCAGTCTGGCCACGAGGCAACGCCTATTGGCATCCCCTCTTGCAGAAAAGGCAAAATAGCCTAGAATCACGCACTGAAAATATAGATGATAACGGCGGATGTGAACTAATGGGCGTAAAAAAATACAAAGCAAACAACGCGGCTCGGCGGAATATGAGCGTGAGTGATTTTGTCGAACTGACAAAGGATGCTATTCCTGAAAAGAGTCTGCTTTTGCCAAAGCGACGTGCCAATGGACGTAATAATCAAGGGGTGATTACGGTTCGGCATCGCGGCGGCGGACATAAGAAGCAGTTGCGAAAAATTGATTTTCGCCGGAACAAAGACGGTGTTGGAGCGGTGGTCAACTCGATCCAGTACGATCCCAATCGCACTGCCCGAATCGCATTGTTGTTCTACGCCGATGGCGAAAAGCGGTATATTCTTGCCCCTGAAGGGCTGAAAGCTGGCGACAAGGTGATGAGTGGTCCCGGTGCCCCGCCGAACCTTGGAAACTGCTTGCCGCTGGCAGAGATACCGCTTGGGACGGACATCCATAATATTGAACTTCAGCCGAACAGAGGGGCGGCGATGTGTCGGTCCGCCGGTTCCAAAGCCGTTCTAGTGGCAAGGGACATCGAAAGTGGCTGGGCACAGTTGAATATGCCGAGCGGTGAAATCCGCCGTGTGCCGGTGCATTGCCGGGCGGTGATCGGCGTGGTCGGCAACATTGAACACATGAACATCTTCATCGGCAAGGCGGGTCGCAGCCGTTGGATGGGTCGTCGTCCGCATGTTCGCGGGACGGCAATGAACCCGATTGACCACCCACACGGCGGCGGTGAAGGACGAACGAAAGGCGGTCGCCATCCGGTCACTCCGACGGGCAAGCCCACGAAGGGAACGTCGACCAGAAAGCGTCGCAAGCCGACAAACAAGGCCATTCTGCGCAGACGCAAAAGCAAACGTTACGGCGTGTTGAAATTGTATTAGGCTTTCGCCAGAAACTACTGTATTTAGGGCTGTAATTTCCTAAGTGCTTTACTGTCAAAGGGTTTAGGCGTTTGACCGGTCTTAAAAGGGCGTATCCATTAGTTTCA
>Ga0123353_10009781_pt1 | contig 13282 bp, 6 predicted proteins | sample TergutLab28metaG_3_FD_92763 | JGI IMG/M metagenome (GOLD analysis project Ga0123353, IMG submission 92763) | Labiotermes labralis P3 segment gut microbial communities from Petit-Saut dam, French Guiana - Lab288 P3 | ecosystem: Host-associated > Arthropoda: Insects > Digestive system > Gut ...
ATATTATTTAACTATGTTTTTCTTTTTTATAATAAAAATATATTTTTGCTGTTACTTAAAAATACTCGTTTGCAATATGTCTTTTATTGGAACTTTTTTCTTATCTCCACGTAAATTAGGATTTCATATTTTGTTGGCTATTGCAGTGTTTGTTATAATTTTTTGGGGATCTTTATATGTTTTAGATTCCTATACCCGCCACGGAACAGAAGTGGTAATGCCTAATTTTATAGGCGTTGATTCACAAGAATTATTAAACAAAGAAGAGATCTCCAAAGACTTTATTATCGTTGTTTCCGATTATATTTTTGATAAAAAAACGCAATCAGGGATAGTATTGAAGCAGGATCCGCACGTGGGAGAGATGGTAAAAAAAGGAAGAAAAGTGTATGTTACCGTGGCTTCCGATAAACCACCCAAAGTAATTATGCCCCAACTGCAAGATGTCTCCTTACGGCAAGCAGAAATTATGTTAAAAGCAATCGGGCTTGTTGTAGGACCTGTTATTTTTAAACCGAGCCCTTATGAAAATGCGGTTTTGGAACAGTTTTACAAAGGAAGGATTATTCGCACCGGAACCGAAATAAATATGGGAGATACCATTACTCTGATTGTTGGAAAAAATCCCGAAGATTTACCTGTTTATTCTGAAAAAAAACTATAAATTGATGAATACTTACTCTTTTATATTAAAAATTTTATTAATAACACAATTCCTGATTTGTGCGCTTGGGTTGAATTATGTTGTTCATGCCCAAGAATATTTAACAGGAATCAAAACCAATGCGCAAATTATTAATGAAGCTCAAAAACAACAAGAACGTTTTTGTAAAAGTAAATCGGAAAACATACCTTTGACCCTTCCTTTTTTTGAAGATTTTTCAAACTACACCGGTTATCCAAATGAAAACTACTTTATTGACAAACAAGCTTTTGTAAACAATACGTTTCCTGTTTTTCCGCCTACAATTGGGGTGGCTACTTTCGACGCCCTAAATGAAAATGGCGAGATCTACCCGCATTTAAATTCAAGTTCAAAAGGAGCCGATACGCTTACCTCACGCTATATTAGAATGGATTCGCTCTTCCTCGCAGATACTATTAGAGAGATTACACCCGCAGACTCTATCTATTTTAGTTTTTACTTTCAACCCGGCGGCAGCGGTGTTGCAGACGGAGATGCCGGAGGTCGAATTGGAAACCAACCTAATGTAAACGACTCGTTAGTGCTTGAGTTCGGATATACCCGTTTTTTGAATGATACTGCTTATACCGTTTGGAACCATATCTGGTCAACACCCGGTTTTAGTACAACTATTTGGACTACCGAAAACCCATGCCAATATTTTAAACAGATATTGATTCCTGTTACCGATAAAAATTATTTATGCGATAATTTCCAATTCAGGTTTAGAAACTACGCAAGCCTTGAACCACAGCAAGGCATTTCAGGCTGGGAAGGAAATGTGGACCAATGGCATATTGATTATATTCGCTTAGACGTGAATAGAAATTGTAATGATATTTATTCTGACGACCTTGCCTTTGTTTCCCCTACTACTTCATTCCTGAAAGCATATCAAGCGATGCCGTGGAAGCAATTCCAACCAACCGATATGAAATCCAATTTTACAAACCAACTTACCAATCTCAGTGATACCAGACGAACAGCTTCTTATGAATACAGGATCACCCAAAACGGAAGTTTATTAGATAGTAAATCATCAGGGTCAAGAAACATTGACCCGTACTTTGATGGAAATGGAATACAAAAGGACCCGACCCAGGCTTCTCCTTCAATTTCGTTTAAACCCGGTATTCTTAAAGATACAACGACATTTATCATAACTCATATTTTTAAAAATGCAGATATTGTTGATAATTTTCCACAAAACGATACTTGTATTTTTAAGCAAAAATTTTTCAATTATTATGCTTACGATGACGGTACGGCAGAGTATGGATATTGCCTCAATAATACCTATAATATAGCCCAACTTGCCATGAAGTATTCGCTTAATGTTTCTGATTCGTTAAGCGGAGTTCTTATGTGGTTTAATCGTACAAAAAACGCTGAAAACGAGGAGGCAACTTTTTCAATTATTGTTTGGGGCGACAAGAACGGAGAGCCCGGAAATATTCTCTATACTTTGGAAAATAACTACCCCGAATTTGCAGAACATTTTCTTGATTTTGTTGAGTATAAATTTGATAAAAAAATTCCCTTACCCAAAGGAGTTTTTTGGATTGGCTTTGCTCAACACGGTAATGTTCAGCTGAATATCGGATTTGACCAAAATAATGATTCCAGAGAATATTTTAAATACAGAACTGGTCAGTTTTGGGAAACATCTGCTTATAAAGGTACTCCTATGATGAGACCGGTGTTTGGCGATGTGAAAAAATCAACCCCAAAAGACACGCCAAACCAAAATACCACTGTAGGACCAAATCCGGCAACAAATACTCTTCAAATTACAAATTACGAATTACAAATTACGAGTATTGAGGTATTTGATATTTACGGCAGAAAATTATCATCGCATCATATAAATGTCTCATCATCTGATCATCTAATCAACATTTCGCACCTGCAAGCGGGCATCTATTTTGTAAAAATAACCACCGAAGCCGGAGCTCAAACATTCAAACTAATTAAAAATTAATAACTCTCATGAACTTATCTCTTTCCCGTCCCATTGTTTTTTTTGATGTAGAAACCACAGGTCTAAATATCGGAAAAGATAAAATTATAGAATTAGTCTTACTAAAAGTAAATCTTGACGGCAGTGAAGAAGAAAAAGTTTGGCGCATCAACCCAGAAATACCTATTTCAAAAGAGGCAGAGGCAGTGCATGGAATTAGCAACAAAGATCTTAAAGATGAGCCTGTTTTTGCAGAAATCGCAGATGAGATTCTCCGATTTCTCGTGAATTGCGACTTAGCAGGCTTTAACTCCAATAAATTTGATCTCCCGCTATTGGTAGAAGAATTTTTAAGAGTAGGTAAAGATTTGGATTTGAGAGATATTAATTGTATAGATGTGCAAAATATATTCCATAAAATGGAGCCGAGAAATTTGTCTGCCGCGTATCGTTTTTATTGCCAAAAAGAGCTAACCGATGCTCACCAAGCACTTGCAGATACACGTGCAACCTACGAAGTGCTAAAAGGGCAATTAGACAGATATAATGGAAAAAGACACGAAGATGCCAAAACAGGAAGAACTACAACAATAGAGAGTTGTGTAAAAGTATTAAGCGATTTTACCCGCGAAAATCGTACGGTAGATTTCGCCGGACATATTGTTTTTAATGAAAATGACGAAGAAGTCTTTAATTTCGGAAAATATAAAGGGGTGCCGGTTAAAAAGGTTTTTTTAATAGAACCTCCTTATTACGACTGGATGATGAAAGCAGACTTTCCACTGTTTACAAAAAAAATTATTTCACGAATTTATAGAGACGTTAGAATGAAATAAATATGGATGCAGAAAAAATAGTACTTCTTGTTTTTGCTATTGTTTTTTCAATTTTTAGTTTGTATATTAAATCGAAAAAACAAAAACGCACACAGTCGGAAACCGGCGAATCCGATAATAACTCTTACCAACCGGCAGATGAAATTATGCGTTCGGAAATTGATGAAATTTTTGAGCAGATTAGTGGTACGAAAATGTCACAAAATTCTCATATCATTGCAAAAAAGAACAAGAAAAAGCAAAAACAACAAAATTTTGAAACAATCGGTTTTAAACCGAAAACTTCTGATAATATTTTGCAAGATGCTGATATTGAAAGTGGCAATGGGTTATTAGATGATTTTGAGGGGACAGAGATACAAAGAGCATTTTTGTATAGTGAGATTTTCAAAAACACTAAAAATTAACGATTTAGTATTTTTTCTGTAATTTTTTTCAATTTCGTTATTAACGAAATAAATAAATTCTATTTTTATGCCCTCAAAAATAATCACTAAAATTAATGTTTAATATAATTAAATGGCTATGATTAAAAAGTTACTCTTTACACTTTCCTTATGTGTGTTAGCAGGAGGCGTTCTTTACGCCCAAAGCACTATTAAAGGGGAAGTAAAAGATCTCTCAGGTAATCCTATTCCTTACCTTCAAGTTCTTCTAAAACAGGAAGGTAGGGTAATCAATGGAGCTTATACTGATGATCTTGGCGCTTACCAAATTTTTGGTATTCCGGCGGGCACGTATGATATTACTGCCGGCGGAACTATTACATGTTTAAGCACTTATACAGAAAAAGGTATTTACGTCTCAGGTTCTGAGGTGAAATTTGTATCGCTATCGGTTAATTGCTCTTCAACAGAATTGGAAGAAGTGGAAGTACAATACGTACCTCCTGTTTTCAATGCAGACAACACGACCTCATCTCAGAAATTGACAGGAGACGAGGTTCGTAAAACCCCCGGACGTTCTATAAACTCCGCTCTTTCCAATTTGAGCGGCGTTGCCAGTATTGACGGGAATGTAGCGTCGGTGCGCGGTAATCGTGATTATGGACAGCAAACGATTATTGACGGCGTACGTGTACGCGGAAATGCGGGCGTTCCCATGCAATCACTCGAAGGCTTTGAACTTATTCAAGGTGGTATTCCGGCTGAATACGGGGACGGAACAAGTTTTACCGTTATTACTACCCGCGGAGTTTCAAAAGACTATCACGGTAGCGCAGAAATCCGCTCCTCCCTTGAAGGCTATTGGCAAACACTTGGCGCTGTAAGTATTTCAGGACCTATTCTTAAAGGTAAAACCCCTCAAGACCCACCCCGCATGGGATTCTTAATTTCTGCAGAAGGAAATTACAACCTTGACGACCGACCCCTGCGAGGCGGCTCTTGGGTTGCTAAACCCGATGTTGTTAAAAATATTATTGCAAACCCCGTAGAATATAAATACGAATCCGGTAACTATACCGGCTATTATCGTGCGAATGAACTAGGAAGCGACGCTTTTAAGAAATCAAGAGTGCGCCAAAATGCTCAAGACTGGGGCTTCCTCGCTCAGGCAAAAATAGATATTATGGGTGGTGGAAAAGACGCTCGCGGCAGAGCAAAAAATAACCTCCGCTTCACTATCGGAGGTACTTACCAATATATTAATGAACTCGACTGGAATCCAAGAAACAGTTCAAGATGGTGGAACAACTATAACCTCTTTAATTCAAAAAATAATGGAGTTATTACACAAAATACACTTAGGGTATATGCCAGAATTAATCATAGGGTAAAAACTGATACCGCTGCAAATGCTATCCTTAAAAATGTAATGTATGATATTAATGTTAATTATACTTTATATAATAGCAAAGTTGAAGATAGAAATCATAAAGATAATCTCTTTGCTTACGGCTATATCGGTAAGTTTAGCACACAAAGAAACAATTATTACGATTATGAAGAAATGAGGGTTTGGAATGAGATTGCAGGTAAATGGGTGGATGAGCAAGTGCCGAAATTGGTAAACTATCAGGCAGCTGACTTCGTAACCTTTGACCCTAACGGATATCTCAACAATGGAAACTATTATAACCCTGACTTAATTCCATACACACAGAATTTCCTTGATTTTGTTTACGATAAAACCGGTGGAGACCCGTGGAGAATTATGCAAATGTTTGGAGGAATCCTTGACTACAACCTCTATTCTCGATATTTTGCTCTCCTTAATGGAGATTCACCGTCAAATATTGCCAACGGACTTTATTCAGCACCCGGAACAATCAATACTACATGGTATTCAAAAAGCCGTACGGAAGCAATTGGAGCAAAAGCAAGCTTGTCTTTAAACCTCAAAGACCATGAAATTAAATTCGGATTTGAATTGGAAAAACGTACGCTGAGAAATTATAACCTTGCTGCAGGCGGGCTGTGGAGTCGTATGAGAGAACTAACGTACGATGCCTCATATTTTCCGATGGATTTTGAAAATTCATACTGGATATATGGAGATACATCACCAAGATTTATTGAAATCAGTCCTGGTAATTACATGCTTGCAGATACTCTCATGTATAAAATTCTATCCAACCGTACAAATTTTGACCTTAACCTTCGCGCCAAAATTGGAAATAAATACGGTACTTTAAGTAATATTCAATATTTAGATGTGGACAGTTATGACCCGAATGAATTTTCATTGGATCTATTCTCTAACTATGAGTTGCTTAATGGAGGAAATAGTTATGTTTACTACGGCGGCTTTGACTATTTGGGTAATCTTTCCAATAAAAAAATGAGCCTGAAAGATTTCTTTAGCGGAGATAATCTACATGATAAAAATAAATATGCTATCGGCGCTTTTGAACCTATCTATATGGCAATCTATTTACAAGATAAGTTTGCTATTTCAAACCTCCTCTTTAATTTGGGGGTACGTTTGGATTACTATAATGCAAATCAACCGGTATTAAAAGACCCGTTTTTACTTAGAGATGCCATATCCGTAGGAAAATTGAAGCAATCCGATATTGATGCATGGAGACAATTCTCTTTCCCTGATAATGTCGGCTTAGATTGGATTCCTTATGTAAGCGCCTCAGACAATGATATACACAGCGCCCCTATTTCGGTCGTGGCTTATAGAAATGGAAAAACATGGTACAATTCATTAGGACAAGAAATAGCAGACCCAACAAGTTATTTAGGAACCGGTGGACCAATCCTGGAAACAAAACCCAAACTTGAAGACCCGTCGAAAGCTTCGCAAGACGCGTTCGCAAATTTTAAACCCCAATGGAATATCATGCCCCGTATCTCTTTCTCTTTCCCTGTTTCTACAAACTCTCTATTTTATGCTCACTATAACATCACAACAAACCGCCCGCCCTCAACTCAAATTGAACCTATCAGATACCTGTTTATTTCAAGATACCAATCATCAGACTATGTGATCAATAATCCAAACCTTCGGGCAGAAAGAAATGTAGATTATGAAATCGGGTTCCGTCAAAAAGTAGGTGAGAACGCAGCGCTTAACTTCTGCGCTTACTATTCTGAAAAAAGAGACCAAATTCAATCCTATCGCCTTACAGGTGCATATCCGAATACTTATTACTCTTATGAAAATATTGACTTTGGAACAGTGCAAGGATTTACTTTGGAATTTTCGATGAGAGGTGCAAAGAACTTGTCGTTCCGTGCAGGATATACGCTATCATTTGCAAAAGGTACCGGCTCAAGCGCTAATTCCAATATTGCGATTATTGCTTCGGGACAACCTAATTTAAGAACCCTTACAAATTTATCCCACGACCAGCGCCACAGAATTACTGCTTCTGTTGACCTGCGTTTTGACCAAGGTATTAATTATAACGGTCCTGTAACTGTAAAACAGAAAAAAGGAACAGATACTAAAAAAGAGATCAGATGGTTTGAAAATGCAGGAATAACATTAATTGTTGCCGCTGCTTCAGGAATGCCATACTCCCGTTCGGGTATTGTTTACTCTACGTTAGGTTGGGGAGAAATGACAAAACCACAGCTAAAAGGATCTATTAACGGCGCTAATATGCCGTGGATTTTTAAATGCGACTTGCGCGTTGATAAATCTTTTACCTTTAACTTAGCCAGTAATAAAGATAAAAATGAAAGCGGAAAACGGAAAAATAAACCCGGCATGCTTACCATATATCTAGACTTCCAAAACCTTTTGAATTTGAAAAATGTTCAAAACGTTTACGATTATTCGGGTAGCGCTGACGACGACGGATATCTGTCATCTTCTTTGTTTCAAAGCTACGTAGAAAAAGGAAGTGCATTTTCAATGCCTATATCTTCCGCAACTAATTATTATCAAATGGCAATAACCAATCCGTATAATTATACTCAACCTTTCAGAGTTAATTTAGGAATAGTATTTTCATTTTAATGTTTCACCTTGTATAAAATATATATTATGAATAATAAAAGTAAATTTTTAATTGTTTTTTCCCTTATTTTCATAGTTGCCACTTTGCAAGTGCAGGCTGAAAAATATAAGGGAGTTATTATGAAAAACTCACCTAAGGAGGTTACTGCTTGTTTGCCGTCGGCAAAAGTTACTGAAATCTCCTTAAATCACGTACGCGCCCTAATTAGAACAAACGGAACAATGTGGTTCAGAGAAAAAGCAGAATATGAAGTTCCTAAGGGATCAGGCAAAACCTCCATGTTTTCCGCTGCGCTATGGATAGGTGGGGTTGATATCGCAAAACAGCTCTATGTGGCTGCTATGAGATTCGGTCAAGTTGGAAACGACTATTGGACAGGCCCCCTTAAAATGAAAGATGGCTCTACCGACCCCGCTTCCTGTAGTTATTACGACAATTTCTATATCATTTCTCGGATGGAAGTTGAAAGGCATATCTTAGGATTCCAACAAAACGATGCCGCTTATAAAAACAGTATCCCAAAATCTATCTTGGAATGGCCAGCAACCGGACGACCGGGAGAATCAAAATTCTTGGCACCTTTTTGTAAAGCTGATGGCTCTGACCCTGACCCCGGCGTGTATGACCCTTCGAATGGAGACTACCCGTATTATGATTTTTCTAACGATCTCTGTCCATGGACAGAAAGTAATAAGGAAAGAGCCAAAGTTTGTCCATGGATTAATGAAGTGGGAGACTGCGACCCATTTGGTGTTATTCCTAACTCCGCTGCATTGCCCATGCCTAATGAACGTATATGGACACGCCAAAACCAAAGCTTTGGTTGGGATAACTTGCAAATCTATGCCGACCATGTATTAAAAGGAGACGAAACTATTTTTTGGTTCCTGAATGATAAAGGGGGCCCGCATGGCGAATCTAAAAGCCCAAACTCTATCGGTCTCGAAATTAGAGTGCAAGCATTTGCATTTGCAACAAACGACGAACTAAACAAAATGACATTCTACTCGTACGAAATTATTAACCGCGGCTCAAATACACTATACAATACTTTCTTCTCCCAGTGGGTTGACCCTGACTTGGGATTTGCTGATGACGACTACGTAGGCTGCGATGTGAATAGAGGTATGGGGTATTGTTATAATGGTAAAGAAATTGATGGAAACGGCGAAAGCTGGGCGTACGGCGCAAACCCACCCGCTGTCGGTGTGGACTTTTTCCAAGGACCTTATATTGACCCCGATGGATCAGATAATCCAAAGTTCTTTAAAGAACTTGCCGATATTAACGGAAATGTTAATGAAGCAAACTACTGTAAAAGATTTGTACACCACATTTTCGATAACCCGAATGTCTTTGACGAAGATGACCCGCTCCTGCTCGAAAAATTTATTGTCGTTGACGGTGATACCATTCGTTGGAATGACCAGTTTGCAATAAATGGCGTAAACTTTGGAGATGGTATTATTGATAACGAACGATTCGGTATGCGCCGCTTTGTTTATCAAAATAATGACGGATCAAATACCGGAGACCCATCTGTTGCAGCTGACTATTATAATATGCTGCAAGGAAGATGGAGAAATAACCAGCATATGACTTATGGAGGTAATGCCGAAACGAATACAACCGGTATTATTTGCGCTTTTATGTTCCCGAAAGGTACCGACTATTGCAACTGGGGTACCAGAGGACAATCTCCGGGTACTGTGTATAGAAATGGTGGTAGAACAGGAAACTGGTCGGAAGAAGAACCTGTTGGTGTTGGTTCTGCTCCAAACCCTGCAGCCGACCGCCGTTTTATGCAATCCGCAGGACCTTTTACCTTAAAACAAGGCGCCTGTAACTACATTACAGTCGGTATTCCTTGGGCACGCGCAACTCAAGGTGGTGTGGCTGCTTCTAATACCCTGCTAATGGTGGCAGACGATAAATGTCAAGCACTCTTCGAAAACTGCTTTAAAGTACTTGATGGCCCCGATGCCCCAATTCTTACTATTAGAGAATACGACCAAAAACTTATCTTCTTGCTCTCAAATAGCCCTCAAAGTAATAATAAAAATGAAAGCTATAGAGAGTTTGATGGTACAATCCCTGAAAAATTAGACTGGCTGGATTCTGTTGACAGATACTATAAATTTGAAGGTTATCAAATCTATCAGGTTATTGGACCCGAAGTGGGTGCAAACGACTTGGACGACCCCAACTTAGCCAGATTAATTCGCCAATACGACATCGTTAACTTCAATACACAAGGCAACCCCGTCGGAACTCTTATCAACTGGGAATTTGACGAAACTATGCAACTTTCTGTGCCGAGAGTGAAAGTGACCGGATCTAATAACGGTATTGAACACTCATTCGAAATTACACAAGACGCATTCGCCTTAGGAAATAGACAACTCGTAAATTATAAAACATATTATTTCGTTGCTATTGCTTATGCTTATAACGAATATTGGCCTTATAGTGTTGACCCTAATGCTAACAATGGACTGTATGGACAAAAATTTCCATATCTGAGAGGTAGAAAAACCGCAGACGGTAGATCCGTTGCTCCTATTTCGGCTATTCCACACCCCCCAACACTTCACGGTGGAATGGCTACTATCAACTCTGACTATGGCTCAATTCCGAATATTACACGTATTGACGGACAAGGAAACGGCGGCTTTGCACTCGAATTGACGAAAGAAACTATGGATAAAATTGTTCGCGGTGGAGATAATGGTGATTATAGAGTGAGAGAACTTAAATATGAAAAAGATGCCGGTCCAATAAATATTAAAGTTATTGACCCGCTCCGCCTAAAACCGTTCGATTATACACTCTATATCAGAGAACCTATTTTAGATAACATGAGCGCGTCTGATAATCAGATAAATAATACAGATGTATCTAATGACGCATATTGGGTGCTAAAAATGGACGATAGTATCACAGAGGAAGAATTGAGAGAAGCCGGATTGGTTGACATCAATAATAATGTGATCCGTGAAATTGTCTCCGAAACTTCAATTGGTGAAGGATACGAACAAATTATTCTCCCTCTGGGTATCTCCGTTACTATTAAAAATGCAGATTTTGTAAACGATCAGCCGAGAGTTCGTGACTACTGGAACAGAATTACAGCAAAATATGAAGATAATATGTACAAAATCAAATTACTCTTTTTCCAATCTGAAAAGATAGATATAGAGAGAGATATTATTTTTGACAATAATGGCTTACCTTGGCTTTCAGGCTTGACTACCGAAAAGGCTAATGTGAACCTTCCTTCAAAATGGATTCGCGCCGGATCTTATAATCTTGGTGTTTGGGATGACCCTAATACTAATGACGTAAATAAAATCTATTCGCTGTGGAGATTGGAAAGTGCTTTCTTAGTTTCTCCTGAACTCGTGCCCCCTCGTCTTACGATCCACGAAACAGCAAGATCGGAACGTGCTTATAAAGACTTCTTAGGCAAATTTGCTACGGTTTGTAACGGAACATGGGCGCCTTATGTGTTGGCTTCTCCTTTTGATGATGGACCACAAGCAAAATATACAGAACCTGAACCTCTGCCACTAACATCAGAACCCGTTGGAAATTGCTACTATATGTTCCAATTTCTCCAAGATTCTCAAAAACAACCCGGCTATAACCAAACAATGACAAACCTCTATTCGGTAAACGTTGTTGTTACTCCTAATAAAGACCTTTGGACAAGATGTATTGTACTCGAATCTTGCCCCGATAGAACAAAATCGGAAGGAGGCGCTTTAAAGAACGAACCGAGAAAAGCTAAATCTGTTGGCAAAGACGGTAAACCCGACGGCTCAAAAGATGGATTCGGAGAAAATGGCGATGAAGGTATGGGCTGGTTCCCAGGATATGCTATCAATATTGAAACCGGTGAACGCCTTAATATGATGTTCTCCGAAAACTCAGACTCAACTTTAAATAAATTTATTGGAGTTGTGAATGGAAATGATATGATTTTTAATCCTACCTCTTACTATGCCATACAAACGAAAGATGCTGTTGTTGAACTTGGAAACGATAAACTTCAACTCGTGGAAGGTATGATATATAATAAATACTTCTATGACGGTCTCTATGAATTCTTAGATAATGGAAACGATACTCTAAAAAATCTGGGAATTGAAAGAGTTTGGGGTGGAATGCACTATGTGTATGTTTGCGGTAGCTCAGGAAATACTTCAGGAATGTATTTCCTTAACCCACAATCAGCCCCAACAGCATTTAATACCTTCTTAAGAAACCCGAGACGTAATTTTAATCTTAACGATACAATTATCTCAATTACTTCAGCAGGTAGATATGGTGGGTTTATTGACACGCTTACCTATGGAAATAAGTATCCAGAGTATGATTGCGGTCCTTATGATGAAGGAAGATGGTTAGTCGCAAAATTTAAACAAGCTATGGATACACTTCTGCCGCCGCTTCCCACAGATCCAAGAAGACACTCGTATCGGGCAAATTACAAAATGCAACTGTTTAGTAATGTAATGTACACATACTTCCCGATGCAACCCGATGACCCGGAACTCCAAAAAGCATGGTTGAGCTGCGATGTAACTTTCAAAATACGTGTTACAAGACCATACCTGAGATATATTTCAAGATGGTATGAAAGCCCCGAACTTAGAAACAAAGACTACAAAGTACCTGATGATTATGTGGAACAAAAAGGATTTCCTGTTTATAGAATCTCTACAAAAGAACTGGCACCTACTTTCAACGACCCAAGACTCTCCCAAACCGTACTTGATGAAATCAATATTGTACCTAACCCCTATTATGGAGGATCATTCTACGAAAAGAACGCACTGGAAACTGTTGTTAAAATTATTAATTTGCCGACAAATTTGAAAAATAATGCACAGGTAACTATTAATATTTTTACAGTCAATGGAATCTTAGTTCGTACTTTAACGAAGGGAGATAACGAAACTTCTTTTATCAATTGGGATATGAAAAACTACGCAAATATCCCCGTTGCCGGAGGTGTGTATCTTATTCATGTAAACTGTCCGGGTATCGGAGAGAGAATGCTGAAATTCTTCTGCTCAATGCGACCCACTGACTTGAACACATTCTAACGTATCATTAATTAGTAACCTTAAAAATTTTAGAATATGAAAAAAATATATAGAACATTACTAATTTGTATCATGCTCGGTTTTTTTGCTATGGCATTTAATGCTATGGCAGGAAATAGAGACCGTTCAGGTCAAGCTGGTGCACAACATCTTCTTATTGACCCTTGGGCTCGCTCCTCCGGATGGAGCTCTTGTGGAGTCGCTGAAACACGCGGCTTAGAATCAGTTTTTAGCAATATTGCAGGACTCGCTTTTGTCAAAAAAACAGAAATC
>Ga0123353_10009782_pt1 | contig 13282 bp, 14 predicted proteins | sample TergutLab28metaG_3_FD_92763 | JGI IMG/M metagenome (GOLD analysis project Ga0123353, IMG submission 92763) | Labiotermes labralis P3 segment gut microbial communities from Petit-Saut dam, French Guiana - Lab288 P3 | ecosystem: Host-associated > Arthropoda: Insects > Digestive system > Gut ...
TCGTCCGGCGGCAGGAAGTTAAAAACCAGCCTGTAATCCTCACACATTCTTAGCTCAAGTTCAGGGTCAAGGACTGGCGTAATATCAACGGTATTCGTGCTATCCACAGGTGTATCTGTGTTGGTTTCCTTGATGTTTTGACAGGATGCCAATATCGGCAAGGCCATGACGATAGCAACAAGCAGCAAAACAATCTTTTTCAACGGAGTGCCTTGTGTCAGCTTATTCAACATCACTTGTTCATCCACCGAAAACAATAAAGCAACCAGACACCCGTGCCATTGAAACACCACGGACAATACTGGTTGCTGAAGGTTCTATGCGTTTTTGCATCTTATTCATCATAAGAAAGCCCACCTGCGACACCTCGCCTGTGAATATTTGCTAGAGGTTGTTCATCTTATAGATAAATTGTAACCTTATGAAAAACCTGGGTCAACTATTTGTATGAGTTCAGGTTATTGACTAGACTTCCTAGAGCCAGCTAATATCAAATCAAGTGCCTTCAACAAAACACCTTCCCGGGACGCCACAGGTTTTTCTCTGCATCCAGTGTGAGCAGGGTGACCAGTTTGCCACTGTCATCGTATCCCAGCAGGCGCATCTTGTCTCCACAGCCCTCGAGCGGTAGCCACACCCCACACCGCACTCCCTCAACCTGCGACGCAGTGAGTGATACTCTGTCCCACAGTGTCAGCACCGCGTCCAGCGGCTGAAGCAATTCCGGAATGGTGCCGTCAGCCGTACTTTCTTCCAATTTTTCCAACGTTACCGCGTTTTTTATGTCAAACGGCCCGTAGGCGGTGCGGACAAGTCCGGAAAGGTGCGCCCCACATCCCAACACCTCCCCAAAGTCGTGCGCCAGCGAGCGGATATAGGTGCCCTTGCTGCATTCGACATCAAGAATCAGCCGTGGAAAAGCAAAACATACAACATCAAGACGATAAATGGTAACCTGACGCGCCTCAATCTCGATAGCTGCACCTTTCCTAGCCAGCTCGTAAAGCGGTCTGCCCCCTCGTTTGAGAGCGGAAAAAACCGGCGGCTTCTGCATAATATCACCAATGAATCGTGGCAAGAGACTTTCGATTTGGGCAAGAGTGACATAAGACGCATCGCAACGGGACAGGACTTCACCCTCGGCATCGTAGCTGGCGGTTGTAACGCCGAGAGTAATTTCGGCACGATAGGTCTTGGAATACTCCATCAGATACTCGACCACACGCGTAGCCTGGCCAAGGAAGACCGGCAGAACACCGGAAGCCAGTGGGTCAAGGGTACCACCGTGCCCAACGCGGCGATCGCCGGACAGGCGTTTGACGCAGGAGACGACAGAAAAGGAAGTGGTACCAGATGGTTTCGCTATATTGAGAATGCCGTCCATACGACCAGCCCATGGGCTTAAAATCCCAAAGCCCCGAAAATTCGATATTCCAAATTCATTTTTAGTTCAGGCGTCAGGATTTCGTATTCAGCCGTCTGCCTTTTTGACCTTGTCAAGCAGTTCCAGGATATGCGCCCCGTGCTCAATACGGTCATCCCAGCGGAAATCCAGTTCAGGGGTATAGCGCAGGTGCAGATCGCGCGCCAGTTCCCAGCGCAGGAAGCCTCCCGCACGCCGCAACAATTCCAGCACAATGTCCTTCTCCTCCAACCCACCCAGAGAGCTGACAAAAACCTGGGCATATTTCAGGTCATTGGCGATGTTCACTTCGGTGATCGATATCATGCCAGAAGATAACCGCGGATCTTTGACCTCGCGGCGCAGGAGTTCGCTCAGTTCCTGCCTGAGCAAGCTGTTGAGCCGCTCCAAGCGATGAGCCACCTAGCCGTTCACTTTCTCTTTATGGTAAAACTCGAGTACGTCCGCGACGTTGAAATCGTTGAAATCCTTCAACCCGATGCCGCATTCGTAACCAGCGGCCACTTCGCGCACGCCGTCCTTGAAACGACGCAGGCTCAGTATGGTTGTCTCAGCCAGCACTTTGCCGGCGCGGGTGACTCGCACCTGGTTGTCACGGCGGATTCTGCCGTCCAGTACGTACAGACCGGCAATCTGCGCCTTTTTGGCGCCTGAGAAGACTTCCTTGACCTGGGCATGTCCGTCGATAGACTCAGTAAACTCCGGCTCCCTGAGACCATTGAGTGAACGCTCTACGTCATCAATCAGTTCGTAGATAACACGATACTGGCGGATGTCAATGCCTTCTCCATCGGCTAAGCGCTGGGCATTGGATTCAACACCGGTGCCGAAAGCAATCACGATGCCTTTGGAAGCCACCGCCAGATTGACGTCATTCTCGGTGACATTGCCAGAAGCGGAATGCACAATGGCCACTTTGAGCACCGGTGTAGAGAGCCGTTCCAGCGAGGTCTTAATCGGCTCCAGCGATCCCTGTACGTCAACCTTGAGCACAATGGGTAATTCCTTGATCTGCCCAGCGCTCATCTGATCGAAGACATTGGAAAGGCTGACCGGCTTGGCGGTCTGGGCAGCCTCACGAACATGCGCCTCCTCCAGTTCACGTGCCTGGCGCTCATTCAAGGCCACGATGATGGAATCGCCCACCTGCGGCACACTGCGCAGCCCCAAGATAGCCGCGGGGGTGGCCGGCCCAGCCTTGCGTATCTGCTTGCCGGTGTCATTGAACATGGCTTTTATCTTGCCTGACGTCGCACCGACCACCACCAAATCTCCGGTGCGCATAGTTCCGTCATGCACCAGCACCGTCGCCAGCGGACCGCGCGTCTTGTCCATGCGTGCTTCTATTACCACGCCTTTGGCCGAGATAGCCGGATCAGCGCGTAAATTCTCCATTTCGGCGACAAGTAAAATGCTTTCTAGCAGTGTTTCGATGCCATGGCCGCTCTTGGCGGATGTTGGCACGGCGATGGTGTCGCCACCCCACTCTTCCACCACCAACCCGGCATCGGCCAATTGCTTCTTGACGACATCAGGATTTGCGCCCTGTTTGTCCATCTTGTTCATGGCAACGATAATCGGAACACCGGCGGCTTTGGCATGAGCGATAGCTTCCAGTGTCTGCGGCATGACGCCATCATCAGCCGCAACGACCAGAACGGTAATATCAGTTACTTGGGCGCCGCGGGCGCGCATGGCGGTAAACGCCTCATGGCCGGGGGTATCCAAAAAGGTAATTTTCTGCCCGTTGACCTCCGCCTGATAAGCGCCGATATGCTGGGTAATGCCACCTGCCTCGCCCTCCATGATGTTGGTCTTGCGGATGGCATCCAGTACGCGCGTCTTGCCGTGATCAACATGTCCCATGATGGTAACTACCGGCGGGCGCGGCTTGAGATTGCTATCTTCGGAATGCTGCTGCTTCTTGATTTCGGAGATAACGGAAGCTTTGCGCGCCGCCTGTGCCTGCGGGCGCGCCTCTACGCCCAACGCCGCGGCAACCACGGCGGCCACATCGTAATCGATAGTCTGGTTGATATTGGCCATCAGCCCCTGACGCATGAGCTGTTTGATGATGTCCACGGGGGTCACCTTCAGCATCTCGGCCAAATGCCTGACGCTCAAAGTGCGCGGCAACTCCATCTCCGGCATCTCCTGAGCGTTAATATTCTGTTTTTCAGGCTCGGCCACTATTGTCCCCCTATCAGGCTGAACCCCTCGGCCAGCAGCCTCTCGCGTTCTTCAGGCATAATTTTGGTTTTCAAACCAAACTCCAGCTTGTTGGAGCCAAGGCAGGTTTTCCAGCACTCAGCTGCAGCGCAAATATAAGCGCCCCGCCCAGGCATCTTCCCCTTCGGATCAATAACCAGCGCCCCATCCGGCGTTCTTACAATACGGATAAGCCGGCGCTTGTCATGTACCTCACGGCAGCCAATGCAGGTGCGCTGCGGCAGCCTCTGGCTTCTAGATTTCATCATCAAAGTCATACATGTCCACACCGCCGCGGCGCGACTTCTTCAAACGGATGCCGTCCTCGGCGGATTCCTTGCCCGCTTTCTTTTTCTTGTCCTTTACGGCTACGTCCGCGGCAGCAGGCGACAGGATATCCTCAGCGAAGCGCAACCCTTTGGCGGGCTTCTCCGTGCTTGCCGCCGACCCAGTCGGTACCGCCTCAGAAAGACCTGTTTTCACATCTTCAACCGCCACCCCGGATTTAACAGAGCTGGCAGCTTTCGCTTCGGCTTTTTCCTTTTCAGCGTCAGAAGCGCTCTTGATGTCAATGCGCCAGCCGGTCAGTTTGACCGCAAGACGCACGTTCTGGCCTTCCTTGCCGATAGCCAGCGACTGCATACGATCGGGAATGACGGCAATCGCCGATTCACGCTTCTCGTCTATCTTTACCGCCAGCACTTGTGCCGGCGACAGGGCGTTGGCAATGAATATCGCCGGATCCGGACTCCAGTTGAGTACGTCGATCTTTTCGCCGCCCAGTTCACTTACAATGTTCTGGATACGAAGGCCTCGCAGTCCTACGCAACACCCCACGGCATCCACACCCTCCTGCCTGGCGTAAACTGCCACTTTAGAGCGGGCACCAGCCTCGCGCGCCACCGACTTGATTTCGACGGTGCCGTTGAAAACCTCCGGCACTTCCAGCTCCAGCAGCCGACGCAACAGGTTAGGATGCGAGCGTGACACAACCAGCGCCGGCCCCTTGGGCGACTGCGCCACCTCCACCAGATAAACACGCAGGCTCTGACCGGCGCGGTAACGCTCGCCGGTGGCCTGCTCGTTAGCAGGCATGACCGCCTCGGTGCGCCCCAAGTCAAGAAACACCTGTTTAGGCTCAACCCTCCTTACCACACCGGAAACGATGTCGCCAGCCTTGCCGGAAAACTCATCGAAGATAGCCGAATGTTCAGCCTCGTGGAGACGTTGCAAAATGACCTGTTTGGCGGTTTGCGCCGCGATGCGCCCCGCATTCTGCGGGGTGGATTCGACATTCAGTATGTCGTCCAGCTCGGCGTCTTTCTTCAGTTTCCGCGCTTCCGCCAGCGAAATCTCGGTGCGTGGGTCGGATACCATCTTGACCACAAGCTTCTCGGCCCACACCATCACCGCGCCGGTAACGGGAGAAATCTTTACCGACACTACCTGATTGGGTGTGAAATTATTCTTGCGGTACGCAGAAGCCAGCGCCGACTCCACAGCCCCCAGCACCACATCCCGCGATAACCCCTTTTCAGCTGACAGCTGCGTGATGGCCAGTAAGAAATCGCTCTTCATGCTCTTAGCTAGTCCTCCCGCGCGTTTTACGGTGCACAACAAAAAAGTGGGCTGAAACCCACTTCGCACGCGTGCCCTATACTATGTAAAGTGTAGCACAAACCGGCACGTCATGCAAGCATCTGTTTCATCACCGGACTCCTTTTCACCATTCATAAGTCCAATTTGTGTTTGAACTTATACGGGTTTGCACCCATTTATTTTGCAAACGCCGCTATCGTCCTGTTCCGGCTTCTGACTGCATATGGTTTTGCGGTTCGCACCGGCAGCTCCCATGACCATCAATATCACTGCTCCCATTGACACATTGACTCTGTCACATTAACATATGACTCATAATGCTGGCCAAGGTAACTAGCTGCGCGCTGGTCGGCCTCGAAGGCGCTCTCGTCGAGGTAGAGGTTGATATTGCCTCCGGAATGCCGGGGTTTTTCGTGGTCGGTCTCCCCGACGACGCAGTACGCGAAGCCCGCGAGAGGGCGCGTTCTGCAGTGCGCAACTCCGGCTTCAAATTCCCCGCTAAACGCGTGGTAGTCAATCTTGCCCCTGCCGACATCAAGAAAGAAGGTCCGGCCTACGACCTGCCGATTGCCGTGGGCATCCTGCTCGCCTCCGAGCAGCTAGCCGCCGATGTTTCCACAACCCTATTCCTCGGAGAGTTGTCGCTGGATGGCACGCTCAGGCATACCAGCGGCATCCTGCCCATGGTAGCGCTGGCCCGCCAGATGGGGCTTGCCAATGTAATCGTGCCAGAGATCGATGCCAGGGAAGCGGCGCTGGTAGGCGACGTGCGCATTATTCCAATGGGCTCGCTGAAGGACGTCGCCGCCTATCTGCGCGGCGAAATCTCACCGGAGGCGCCCGTGCCGGTTTCCGGCGGTAACCGCAACATGGAATTTTCCGCCGTTGACCTGGCGCACATCAAAGGGCAGGAGCATGTAAAGCGCGCCCTAGAGGTCGCCGCCGCCGGAGGACACAACATGCTGATGAGCGGACCTCCCGGGTCAGGCAAAACCATGCTGGCGCGCGCCATGCCGTCAATCCTGCCGCCCATGAGCGAAGACGAGGCACTGGAAGTCACCCGTATTTACAGCGTAACCGGGCTGCTTGCGTCTGACAAGCCCATGATATACGAACGACCTTTCCGCTCGCCGCATTACACCATCTCCAATGCCGGACTGGTGGGCGGCGGGCAGATTCCGCGCCCCGGTGAAATCAGTTTAAGCCACCGCGGTGTGCTTTTCCTTGATGAACTGCCCGAATTCGGACATGCTGTACTGGAAGTACTGCGGCAGCCGCTGGAAGATAAGGTGGTCACCATTTCCAGAGCGCGCGGTAGCGTCACCTTCCCCGCCAACTTTATGCTTATCGGCGCCATGAACCCCTGTCCATGCGGCTATTACGGCGACCCGCTGCGTCCATGCACCTGCGCCCCATCGCTGGTGACACGCTACCAGCAACGCATCAGCGGACCATTCCTTGACCGCATGGACATCTTTGTCGAGGTGCCGCATATCGACTACGAAAAACTGTCCGATATCCGCATGGGCGAGTCGTCATCCAGCGTACAGGAAAGAGTTCAAAAAGCGCGCTTGATACAGCAGCGGCGCTTCGTCGGCACAAAACTCGTCTGCAACGCCGAAATGAGTTCAGCCGAGGTGCGCGACCACTGCTCCACCGACGAGTCTGCGAAAAACCTCCTGAAGGCTGCCATGAACCAGATGCATCTTTCGGCACGCGCCTTCCACCGTATATTGAAACTGGCGCGCACCATCGCCGACTTGGACGACGCGGAAAGCATCCAGTCACGCCACATCGCCGAAGCCATTCAATACCGGCCGCGGCGTGCGGTTTGACACGAAAAACGCCCATGTACCATAAACAGCCGGTAATCAGGACGTTTAAACGTAAACAGCCCGTCAGATTACTGCGAAAGGAATTTGACAAATGAAAAACTGGAAACGCAAGACTCAAGTCATTTTGGGACTCCTGCTCATCGTATGTATGGTGTTAACACCAGCCTGCCAACAATCTCTAAGTCCGGAGATATTCTCAGCCGACCATCAGACCGGTATCGAAGGCAGTGATAAAATCGCAAACATTGAAGATGCCTTTCAAATACACATTAACGATGCCGCGTCCGGCGATGGCACCGCCATAACTGAAAGTAAGAATGATAAACCCACAAAAATTGACCTAGATATTCTTACGGGTGTCGCGATGGTGTCGTCAGGCATTAATAGTAGCGTGGCATTTGAGATGGACGCGAGTGATACGATTGCAGCCTCCGGGGACGGTTACGGGGCTGTTCAGCTTAATGCGGACAGTGTAACTCTATACACCGTCTCTGTCATCGACAGTCGTGCAACGTTATCAGGCGCAGGCACTTATGCCCGAGGTACAACTGTTACCATCCATGCCGACACAAGAGACGGATACACTTTTTCAGGCTGGACGGTCGTTTCGGGTGGTGTTACCATGTCTGACTTAAGCAGCAGCACCACCACCTTCATCATGCCGGCAAACGACGTGACAGTAAAGGCCAACTGGGCTGCTATTCCGGTTCCCCAATTTACAGTTACGGTTATCGACAGCGACGCCAACCCCACTGGCGAAGGTTCTTATACCTTCGACTCAATTGTGACCATTCATGCCGGAGCCAGAGAGGGTTATGCTTTCAATGGCTGGGCTGTCACTTCCGGCAATGCTATCCTGGTCGACTCACACAGTGAAACAACCACTTTTTCAATGCCATCCAACGATGTCGTTGTTACAGCGAATTGGACCCAAAATGCTAACGCCGCCGGATATTTGACTCCATTTAATCTGATACTCGGTGTCGGTGGCGTGCTGGCTGTCGTACTTTTACTCGGAGGATCTGTGCTGGCTTTCAAACATGTTAAGAAGAACTCCTGAGTCAAATTAACACTGAGAAAACGGCTGACAAAAGCAAAAGGGGAGCATAAGCTCCCCTTTTGACTGACAGTATCTGTAATTTTTAGGTCAGCTCGACGGTAGCGCCAACGGCTTCCAGCTTGGACTTGGCTGACTCGGCTTCGTCCTTGCTGACACTTTCCTTAACCGGTTTGGGAGCGCCCTCAACCAAATCCTTGGACTCCTTGAGGCCAAGACTGGTAAGCTCGCGCACCACACGGATGACGTTGATCTTGTTGGCGCCGGCTTCCTTCAGGATGACATTGAATTCGGTCTTCTCTTCAGCGGGAGCGGCACCAGCGGCGGCACCGGCATCCGCGGCAGGAGCGGCGGCCACTACCTGGGCGGCAGCGCGCACACCAAATTCATTTTCCAGAGCCTTTACCAGATCGGAAAGCTCAATTACCGTCAGTTCCTTGACGGCAGCAACCATTTCTTCGACAGTAAGTTTAGCCATTTTTTATTTTCCCTCCAATTGTTCTTTTCTTGCATTAAGTGCGTATACAATGCCCATGATGGGGCTGGAAAGCGCCTGTACAAGTCCGGTGATAGGCGATTGCAGCCCGCCCAAAACCCTCGCCACCAGTTCTTGTTTAGATGGCAGAGTGGCCAACTTGCCGACATCGGCTGCCGAGAGCCAGCGATCTGACAGGAAGCCGCCGCTGACAGTAAAAGCAAGACCTGAGCTGGAAATATACTGCGTCAGCACGCGTGCTGGAGCCGCGATGTCTTCATAGCCCAACACTACGGCCAGCGGACCGTCGAAATTGTCGGCGAGGAAAGCCTTGCCGCTTTCTCTGGCAGCAAGACGCAGCAGAGTGTTTTTGGCAACTTTAAATTCAAGCTTGGACTCGCGCAGCTTGTGGCGCAGCTTTACCAGTTCCGGAGTAGGCACCCCCTGATACGAAGTTACAACCCCGGCATTGGCCTTGCCAAGCAGTTCATTGAGACCGGAAATTACTTCCGCTTTTTGCGCTTTTTTCATTTTTCACCTCCTTATAAAACAAAAGTCCCCGCGGCAAACACGCGAGGACTCAAACCATAACCACCGGTTTCTGGTTCGCATCCTCGGCAGGCCGCTATTAAGTCCGCTAACGCGGACACCCGCTGTCTTGGGATACCTGATATTCGATTATTAAGACTTAAGCCGTGGTCATGGCGGCGGCGGCCTTGACATCTAGGGGAATGCCGGGTCCCATGGTGGCCTTCATGGTAACGCTCCTGATGTACTGCCCCTTGGCGCCCACCGGCTTGGCGCGCACCACGGCTTCCATCACCGCGCCCAAATTGGCGGTCAGCTTCTCGGGCTCAAACGACACCTTGCCCAGCGCCACATGAACGATAGCCTGCTTGTCCAGTTTGAACTCAACACGCCCCTTGCGCGCATCGTCAATGACGCGCGGCAAGTCATCGGCACCCACCACGGTGCCGCTCTTGGGATTAGGCATCAGTCCTTTGCGTCCGAGCATCTTGCCAAGTTTGCCCACCTTGCCCATCATATCAGGGGTGGCGATTGCCACATCAAAACCAGTCCAACCATCTTCAATTTGCTTGATGATGTCGTCCGCGCCGACAAAATCAGCACCGGCCGTTTTAGCAATTCTCTCGGCGTCGCCCTGTGCGAAAACCAGCACCCGCACCTGCTTGCCCAAGCCATGCGGCATAATCGCCACGCCACGAAGCTGCTGGGTGGCCTGACGGGGATCAAGCCCCATGCGCATGTGAACCTCGACCGTTTCATCGAATTTGGCACGCGCCGTTTTCTTTACCAGTTCGGCGGCTTCTTCAGGGGTATACTCCCTGCCAGCCTCCACCAGTTTGGATACTTCTTCGAATTTTTTGCTGCGTTCTGCCATAGTTACTCTACCTTAATGCCCATACTGCGGGCAGTGCCGATTACAGCTCTCTCAGCCGCTTCGACACTGTTAGCGTTGGCGTCCTTGGCCTTAATCTCCGCAATCTCGCGGAGCTTGGCTTTGGGCAATATTTTTATATCGCCGCGGGACGGGGTGCCGGAACCCTTGTCAATACCCAGCGCCTTCTTAAGCAGGTCGGAGGTGGGCGGCGTTTTAGTGATAAACGAGTAGGTACGGTCAACATAGACCGTAATCTCCACCGGAACAATCGAGCCTATCTGTTTGGCGGTGCGCTCGTTGTACTCCTTGACGAACTGCATGATATTGACGCCGTGAGGACCGAGCGCCGTGCCAACCGGAGGTGCAGGATTGGCCTGCCCCGCCGGGATTTGAAGCTTTATTATCGTCTTTATCTTTTTAGCCACTTGATTCTCCCGATAGGTCTACGTCAGCCGGTTATCAGTCTTTCGCGACAACCTGCCGTTTGTAATTCTAAAGCTTTTCCACTTGCAGGAAATCGAGCTCCACCGGTGTCTCCCGCCCGAATAGGGACAACAACACCTTAACCTTGCCCTTTTCCTGATCTATGTCGTCGACGGCACCGATAAAATCAATAAACGGTCCGTCCATGATGCGCACGCTCTGCCCTGTCTTGAAGCCCACCTTCATCTTGGGAGACTCGGATGTCATCTGCTTCATGATGCGGTTATACTCTTCTTCGCGCAAAGGCACCGGTTTGTTTTCGGCGCTGACGAAACCAGTCACACCGGGGGTATTGCGCACAATCGTCCAACTATGGTCGTTCATGCGCATCTGAACCAGAATGTACCCCGGCAGGATCTTGTTAGTCACAGTGCGCCGCTGTCCGCCGTGTACCTCGACTTCGTCTTCCTTGGGAATAACCACCTTGACGATATCGCCATCCTGGTCCATGCTCCGGATACGCTGCTCAAGGTTCTTCTGCACCCGATCCTCATAGCCGGAGTAGGTATGCACCACATACCACTGGAAATCCCCGCCGACCGCAGTTTTTTCCGCTTCCACGCTACCGCTAGCCACCTATGAAAACCTTGTTTATCAGAGCGGAGAAGCCGTAGTCGATGCCCCCCAGTACCAGTCCGACCACGATTGATATACCAAGCACCAGCGCCGTCAACCTTAGCGCCTCGCTCCACGAGAGCCAAGTTACTTTCTTGAGTTCGGCGTAGATGTCACCGAAGAAGTTGCTCTTCTTTTTTGTTTCAGACTGCGCCATAGTGCTTTACCCCTGTTCCGGACAGCTACTTGGTTTCCCGATGCACCGCCGACTTGCGACACTTCGGGCAATACTTCTTCAGCTCCAAGCGCTGGGTATCGTTGCGCCTGTTCTTGCTACTTGTATAGTTGCGCTCCTGGCAATCAGTACACGCCAGAGTCGCGATGATTCTCGCTTCAGCTTTCTTGGCCACGTATTACTCCAAGATGTTGGTAAACGCGCCGGCGCCCACTGTCCTGCCGCCCTCGCGGATAGCGAAGCGCAGACCCTTTTCCAGAGCCACCGGATAAATCAACTTGATCTTCATGCGCGTGTTGTCACCGGGCATGACCATTTCCACCCCCGGCTCCAGCTCAATAGAGCCGGTAACATCGGTGGTACGAATGTAGAACTGCGGCTTGTAGCCGTTGAAGAACGGGGTATGGCGGCCGCCTTCCTCCTTGGTCAGAACGTAAACCTCGGCCTCGGCATAGGTATGCGGCTTGATGGAGCCAGGAGCAGCCAGCACCTGACCGCGCTCAATGTCCTCACGCTCAACGCCACGCAGCAGCACGCCCACGGCATCGCCAGGATCACCATAATCCAGTATCTTGTGGAACATTTCGAGCGAGGTGGCCACCACTTTCTTGGTGGCATGGGACAAGCCAACGATTTCGACTTCGTCGCCGCCCTTAATCACGCCGCGCTCAACACGGCCTGTAGGAACGGTGCCGCGTCCCTTGATGCTGAAAACGTCTTCAACGGGCATCAGGAACGGCTTGTCCTTGGGGCGCGGAGGAATGGGAATATAGCTGTCAACAGTGTCCATCAGCGTCAGGATAGCGCCGCACCATTTGCAGCTACGCTCGCCGCAGCCACACTCCAGAGCTTTGACAGCGCTGACGCGCAGGATGGGCGTTTCGTCGCCAGGGAACTGATACTTCTTGAGCAGTTCGCGAACCTCAAGTTCAACAAGCTCCAGCAGTTCAGGGTCGTCCATAACATCGACCTTGTTAAGCGCCACCACCATGGCCGGCACGTTCACCTGATGCGCCAGCAACACATGCTCGCGCGTCTGGGGCATGGGGCCGTCGGGAGCGCTGACCACCAGAATGGCACCATCCATCTGGGCAGCACCAGTGATCATATTTTTTACAAAGTCGGCGTGTCCGGGGCAGTCGATATGAGCATAATGTCGCGTGTCAGTTTCATACTCAACATGAGAGATGGCAATAGTCATACCACGCGCCTTCTCTTCAGGAGCGTTGTCGATGGAGTCATAGGCCCTGAACTCGGCCTTGCCCTGTTTCGCCAGCACCATGGTGATGGCGGCGGTCAGCGTTGTCTTGCCATGGTCAACGTGACCAATGGTACCCACGTTGCAATGTGGTTTGTTCCTTTCAAATTTCTGCTTAGCCATTTCCTTCTCCTTTTTGTGTTTAAAAGCCCACAATCAGATTCGAACTGATGACCCCGTTCTTACCAAGAACGTGCTCTACCGACTGAGCTATGTGGGCAGAATTACCAGTGTATTCTAATTCAACCCGCGCTTCCAGTCAACCAGCCCCGACTGACTTACAACAAAATTCGCCGCAACAGAGGCTACAAACACACTTCCACAGCCTCGTCGCGACGATGCCAGCCACTACCTAGAATAATCCGTTTCGTTCATTTTGTCAAGGCAAAACGCGGCGTGAGCTTGTTCAGAAAGAGGGGTGCCAAATTTTATCGCGTCATTGCGTGCATTGCGTGCCTGACCCGGTCACTTCTCCCTTTGGCGAAAGGGAGATCTTGCCCACAGGCAAATAAATCCATGCTGGAGGAACGAGCTTGTGAGTAACGAGGCATCCGGTGGGGCGGTGGATGGTTACTCCCCGCCACCAGATCCTTCGGTCGCTTCACTCCCTCCAGAATGGACTTGGTCATAAATCCATGCTGGAGGAGCGAGCCTGCGAGTAACGAAGCATCCGGAGGAGGCGGGGAGTAGTAACTGGCACCTCCCCACCAGATCCTTCGGTCGCTTCACTCCCTCCAGGATGGACTTGGTCA
>Ga0123353_10009783_pt1 | contig 13282 bp, 7 predicted proteins | sample TergutLab28metaG_3_FD_92763 | JGI IMG/M metagenome (GOLD analysis project Ga0123353, IMG submission 92763) | Labiotermes labralis P3 segment gut microbial communities from Petit-Saut dam, French Guiana - Lab288 P3 | ecosystem: Host-associated > Arthropoda: Insects > Digestive system > Gut ...
GACGATTTCGCATCGATGCGGGAAGTTGTACAGCGCCGCTATTCCCGGCTTGTCCGGGAAAACCGGGATCTGCCGGATCTTGTCCTTGTTGACGGCGGCATCGGACAGGTGAACGCCGCCTGTCTGGTATTGGACGAGCTGGGAATTGACTGTGATGTAATAGGCCTGGCGAAACAGGAAGAAGAAATCTGGATTCCCGGCAAAAAGAAGCCAATAAAGCTGGGTGAGCGATCCGAAGCATTAAAAATTCTTCAGTTTGTCAGGGATGAAAGCCATCGTTTTGCCACCGGCCTTAACCAGCGCCTGCGATCAAAGGATCTTTCTTTCCCGGCGCTGGAATCTATTGACGGTATAGGCCCGAAACGTGCGGCGCTCATCATGGAAAATTACAGGGATCTGGAAAAAATTGCTTCTGCAGATGCCGGGGACATGGCAACTCAATGCGGAATCTCCAAAATTGCTGCGAAAGCAGTTAAGGCGGCGGCAAAACTTGCAATTGAAGACCGGGCAAAAAAGAAAAAGCATCTCACCCGCTCTAAAGATGAGATGCCTTACAGGAGGAAACTCGAAACAGGAAGCCCTGCCGCCCTGGCGGAGGAAGCCATGGCGGCAGAAGGCTCGCCGGAATATAAAAACGACTAATACGAACTTACATAAGTTCTGAGTTCATTGGCATGACTGCGCAGTTTATTAAGCGCTTTCAGCTCAATCTGCCTTACTGTTTCTGTGGAAAGGCCCAGTTTTGTACTTACACCCTTAAGGGTATAACGCCTTCCGCCATTCAGCTGGAAGCGGTAAATCAGGATGCGTCTTTCGCGATCCTTCAGGTGTTTAAGTATCTGGAGGGTGCTTTCCCTTGAATTTTTCTTCATCAGGGCCCTTTCCGGTGAATAGGTATAGTCCTCATGAAGCTCAACAACTGCGGTGGATTCACTGCTGCCCGGCTCAACTTCGAAAGGAAGGAAATCCTGTGAAAGATTGATAAGATATTCCACTTCCTGCTTGGGAACCCCAATTTCCGCGGCAATTTCTTCAGCTTTTGGCTTGCGCATAAAAGACTGGCTAAGGGAATGATAAGCTTTGTGAATTCTGCTCAGGATTTCTTCTTTTCTGTGGGGAAGACGTATCGTTCTCCGCTTGTCAGATAAATATCTGCTTATAACCTGACGTATCCACCAGGCTGCGTAAGTGGCGAACCTGACCATTTTATCGCCGTTATACTTTTCTACAGCCTTCATAAGACCCATATTGCCTTCCTGGATTAAGTCCAGCAAAGAAATATCCGGGGTAACATAGTTAAGAGCTATTTTCGCAACCAGCCTTAAATTTGACTTTATCAGGCAATTGCGGGCTTCAACATCGCCGGACTGAATACGCCGGGCAAGTTCAAGCTCTTCTTCAAAACTAAGGAGCGGAATATTCTTAATCTGCTCAAAATAAACCTGTACACTGTCATCGCTGTTTTGCATCATTTCGTGTTTCATTTAAACCCCCTACTACCGTGCACTTATAATAAGCAAAAATCGTGCCAACTTTCACAAATTCAAAAATTAATTGTTAAGTTCTTATATTATAAAGAATTACGATTATTGCCTATTTGTTCTTCTTTTTTTATACACAAATTTGTATGATATTTTATACGAACGCTGTATTTATGTGTATAAAATAGTGAGCTATTTTTTGGGAAAATGAGAAATATATAATGAATTTATATTGATGGATAATTATACAAAAATGTGATAGTCTATATCTTATGGAATACGGTATCAATGCACAGGAAAAGGACGAGGATGTTTATTACTATGTCCGCTGGTCTCCACTGGAGCTGGCCGAGCGCTGGACAATAAATTCGAAAGTTCCGGCAGTGGCAGGAGTATATGAAATCTACTGGATGGATGATCACGATCACCTTCGCATGCTTTCGGTCGGAAATACGCACTACGGCGGGCTCCGTTCGGAATTAAGGAGGCTGACAGATCCGGAACTCACAGTGAATCCCAAAGACAGGGAAATTCTGGAGAACGAGGAGATCTGGTTCCGCTATGCTCCCTGTCATTCTGCCGATGTAATGGCCGATGTGGTTTGGTTTTTCAGAAAAACATACTTCCCGGAGAACCCCGGAGTGGAACATTCGGGGCGATTCAGAAAGATTTTTATGAAAGAATCTGCCCCAAACAAGCTCATATGGGTACCTTAAGACTGTCACGATAAAAATATGATTGAATATATATTTGCAGGCAACATTGATGATCGCATTCTTGCAAAAACCGCGAATCTGCTGGCAAACGGCGGAACTGTCGCAATACCAACCGACACAAGCTGGAGCGTAATATGCTCAATGAATTCGCGCGACGGCATAAAAAGACTAAGAAATCTTTCCAGAGAAAGAAACGAACGCTTTTTTACACTCCTTTGCTCCGACATATCACAGTTCGGAGAGCTGTGCAGCCTTGATAACTCCCGCTTCCGTTTAATCAAAAGACTTACTCCGGGGCCGTATGTATTTATTCTTAAAACACTTTTGGGAACAGAGAAAGCTCTGGGGCTTCGCAGACAGGAAATCGGCGTCAGACTTCCGGATTATCCTGTTCCGGTTGCATTGATCAAGACACTTGGCTGTCCTCTCTATGGAATAACTGCCAAAAGAAGCATGTCCATGGAAGAAAATTTTATTTTTGACGAAGAAAACCAGCAAACAGAGGACCCTGAAGCCGGTTTTTACAGGGAAGAAACTCTTTTTGACGGAGGCTGGGAGCTTGAAGGCATAAGCGGTCTCGATCTGGTTCTTGATCCAGGCGAAGATCAGAACAGAATTTTTTCAACAGTATTGGATATAAGCTCTGGCGATGTGAAGCTATTGAGACAGGGCGCGGGCCAGTGGCCGGTTTAAGTCCATAAAAAAATCCAAAAGAACATACACACATTATAAATGCAGATCATGAGCTTCACAGTTTAATTTTTATTTTGAAAGAGTTGTGTGCCTGTATGCAAACTCATTGCGCTGAATTTTTATAAATGCACAGCGATAATTTGTACTGCTGATAAAAAAAATAAATTCATAAATTTAATTTTTTTTGTTGACATTATTTCAAGAGAGGGATAAGCTATATACTATGGGTGGGTAATTGCGAAGTATCGCGCACCTGCCACTGCCAATATGAATGGCAGTAGTTAAATACTTGTTTGGGAGGAAGAGACGATGGCAGAAGTAAAGAAACCGGCTGCAAAGAAACCAGCCGCCAAGAAACCAGCCGTGAAGAAACCCGCTGCAAAGAAACCCGCTGCAAAGAAACCGGCTGCGAAGAAGCCCGCTGCGAAGAAACCCGCTGCGAAAAAACCGGCTGTTAAGAAAGCAGTCAAGAAGTAAAGGTTTCGGACTTAGCAAAAATTTTTGCTTGTAACGAAAAGCCCGGCGTCACTGCCGGGCTTCTTTTTTTATTTTCATTGACCATTTTTGATTTTTTAAAACAAAATAACCGCTTTATCCAACAACAATCGCCACTCCGTCCGGAATAACTGTAACTGAAGCATCTGTATTCCCGAGTATCTCTTCTGCTTTTTTCAGCGCTTCATCGACAGAATGGGCAGGAATCATCTGAAAATCCCGGATCATTTCGTCGGGAGCATCGGAAATATAGATAACGTGAGCATGTTTCAACACTCTGGCAAGAATTTGTGACTGCCATTGATCAACTCTGGTATTTTCACTGGGAGTTTTCACAAAAATATCCAGCATACGGTCAAGATTTTTTTCCTGAAGGAAGGTTTTATGGAATTCCGCAGCGCCGTGACCGTCACTTGACCTGGAAAGATGAATAATTACTCCGCCTTTCCTCACAGTAGCTTCAGCAGCGGTCATGCCTTTAACAGCCTGGTAAATATTTTGATCCAGAGGATAGCCGCCATTGGTAGAAATGACGATATCGGCCATTTGGGGCGCTGTTCGGCACTGTTCAAGAAGGAATTCGCAGCCTTTTCTGTGGGCAAGATCACAATCTCCGGCAACGGAATAGATAACTTCTTTGGCGGAATTTATAATTACATTGCAGATAAAGGCGAGTTTTGCCTTCTGTGCGGCGTAGATCATGTCTATATGAACGGGATTACCGTCAAGAATTCCTGTTCGCGCCAGCGGATGAGCGATAAATCCGGCATTATGGTTGTAAAGAACGGCTTTACGGCCTGCAACACCCGGGAAAATACTCTTGCGGCCGCCGGAAAAGCCGGCGAAAAAGTGCGGCTCGATAAAACCTTCTGCGACAAGAAGCTCCGCCTCTGCAGCAAGTTTACTGATAACAAGATCTCCTCCCGACGGAAGCTTGCCGAGAGAGATCATTTCAGGAGAATCACAGTCATGTATAACGATTTTTTCATGTTTTACAATATCGGGCCCGAATTTATCTTCCAGTTCTTCACGGGAGCTTAATCGGTGGCAGCCTGTGGCAATCAGTATGGTAACTTCCGCGTCAGGACTGCCGCGGCGTATTTCCGCCAGCATCTGCGGCACAATGATCCTGCTCGGTACTGGCCTGGTATGATCACTGGCAATAAGAACAATTTTTTTCCTGCCTTTGGCAATTACATGCAGGGGCGGACTCCCGACAGGCTGTTCAAGAGCTTCCTTTACCAGGTCTTCCTGACTTTTTTCTGCACTGTAACCATGTACACGGGAAATCATTTCAGCTTTAAGACGGGATTCAGGAATGCTGAACTTCAAAAATTCTTTGCCGTACGGCAGTAAAAATGTTTTCATATCACTTAAGCAGCTTTTGTATCTTCTCCATGGCGCTCTCGTAATCCATTACAAGAATTGAGTCTCTGATATCTTCTTCGGCATCTTTCATCGATCCGGTCAGGTCAAGACTTTCCAGATTGCTCAACTCATCATTTATTCCCCTATAATTCAATTCTGTAACATAATCGCACATTTTGGACAAAATTTTCCGGAATTCCGGAGGAACTGCAGCGTTACTGTCACCCTGATACTCATCCGAAAAAAGTTTTATCAGCCTGCTTTGCAAATCAAAGAGTCCGTCCAGAAAACATTGAAGGTTTGAAGAGCAAAAAATAATATCGTCCCGGGAAGATGCAGCTTCCAGCTCACTAGCCTCGACCGAAAGCTCTATGGCGCCGACATTGGCCAGTGAGCTTTTCATACTGTGAGCTTCGATTTTAAAATTTTTCATATTGTTTTCGACAAGGAAACTGTTCAGGTGGGTTGTGCATTTCTCAATTTCCTTGATCAGGGATTTTAATACACTTTTGTAGACATCCCTCTGACCGGCAGTCCTTTCCAGACCGATTTTTGGGGAAATGCAGCTGATTTCTCCGAGTTTTTCCCAAAACCCCATGCTCCCGCCGTCTTCTTCGTCTTCATCGTCGAAATTTTCCTCATTCTGAACAATATATTTTGAACCGGGAATCCATTTAAGCAGTATTTCATGAAGTTCCCCCTGTATTATTGGCTTGGATAAAAACCCGTTCATTCCCTCTGACATCAGCATCTCTCTTGCGCCTGTCACTGCATTGGCTGTAAGGGCAATAACAGGTGTGCCAATACCCATATTGCGTATCTTGTTCAGGGTTTCAACACCATCCATCTCGGGCATCATATGATCCATAAAAACAAGATCATATTTTTCATGGTTTAACATTTCCATTGCCTGCATTCCGGATGTAGCAGTTGCCGCCGTAATTTCGCAGAGCCGCAAAAATCCGCAGATAACCGTTAAATTTAAATTATTGTCATCCACTACCAGAATTTTGGTGTTTGGCGGGCATAACAACTTTTCTTCGGTACTGGAATGCTGAGCTGTCATTTCACCGCCTGTAACTTTGGGAATAACCACATGGAAAACAGTTCCCTTGCCGTAAACACTCTCTACTTCGATTTTTCCGTCCATCATTTCCACAAGAAGCCTGGTAATGGTCAGCCCCAGGCCGGTTCCCTTGTGATCCGCGTTCTTTATTGCATCGAACTGGATAAATGCCTCAAAAAGGCTCTTAATATCTTCTGCCTTTATTCCAATCCCGGTATCTCTGACGGAAAAATGCAATTCGGTCTCTGTAGCAATCAGGGTCAGTTTTATAAAGCCCCTTTTGGTAAATTTTACGGCATTGCTCAACAGATTAAGAAGTATTTGCCGGAGCCGGACATTATCACCGTAAAGGTATTTGGGAATTTCACCCTGCAGATCAACCTCAAAATCCACATCCTTGTTTTTCATCAGAAAACGTATCATCGAGGAGATATTCTCTATCATGGCCAAAAAGTTGTAATTTACGGCCGTTAAATTCATTTTTCCCGACTGTATCTTGGACAGATCCAGAATTTGGTTAATTATGTCCAAAAGCGCCATGGAAGAGGTTTTTATATCTTCCATGTACTGACGGTGCCTGGTTATCAGGTCCTCCGAAAGCATCAATTCGGACATTCCCAAAATCGCATTCATGGGCGTGCGGATCTCATGGGATACATTGGCCAGAAACCTGCTTTTTGCTTCGGAAGCTATCTGCGCCGCTTCCTTCTGCTGGGTAAGTATGCGGCTTTGTTCTATTCCCTCTATAACTTTCTGCTGTACCCTGACAATTTCTTCAAACTGAAAAATACTCTTAAGCGCATTGCTTACGGTGTTCCTGACAGCCTCAAACATCGGTCCGTCGAAACCAGAAACCGAATGTACAAGGTATCCTATGGACTTGTCGTCAAAAAACAGGGGCTGTACCATAAAAATGCCACCGGAAAAAATTTCTTTCTGATTTTCCGGAACAAGATTCCTGGCCGAAAACAATTGTTCTTTTTCCGGGCTTATACCTTTGGATGAATAGCCTCCCACCCATAATGACATTCCGTCAACATCGTAAAAAACCAGTCCTGCCTTGTCTATTCCGATTTTGGGCAAATGCAGGGCCAGACATTCCAGAAGCAGTTTTCTTTCCTTCATTTCCGGCAATTCAAGTTTCAGGGTATCCAGAGCCTCTTTTAGGATGTCACTCCGGTAATGGGCATCTATTACCGCCCGTTCCCGGACTTTAAAAATAATTCTCTGTAAAACGGGCTCAAATTTCCTGAATTTCGCCGCCGAAACAAGACCGGAAAGGTAGATGTCATTCAGCAGCCTGAAAATAAGCTCGGATTCCCTTTCTGAGTCAAAAAACCACCCAACAACTTTTTCAAATAAACAATAAAAAGCTTTGCAGGCTGTATAAGCTTGAGGGCTTTCTTCTTCCGGTATTTTGTACCAGGATCGAACCAGGGGTTTTATTATTAATTTCGTTTCTCTCTCGCCCAGTTCTACATAATCGGCAATTTTTGATATAAGGGCTTTTTCCCAAAGTTCGCGGGAAACGGGAGGAACTTCGGGATCGATATGATGGCAGTACATGTTTGAACAGCCGCAGGATTCCCGGATTACGGGAGTTGCAGGCAGGAGTACATCTTCAGCAGTACCATATGCGTCTCCTTCTCCCATGTGCTTAATCAGAACGCGGAAAGCTTCGCTGCTGAGTTTGTGGTAAGGCGCCGCAACCGTAGAAAGAGGGCTGTCGCAGAGCAGACATTCCGGTATATTGTCGAAACCCAGTGCATGGTAATCACGCGGAACAATATATCCATTCTGTTTAAAATATTTAATTGCGCTCAGGATCATTGTGTCATTGGATCCGATAAGAGTATCAAAATCTTTTCCCGGTACAAGTCCTCGCTCTTCAAAAAGCTGTGCAGCCGCTTTGGCTCCGTCTTCCCAGGGAAAGGGATCGGTGACAAGGATATTGTTTTCGCCTGCGGAAAGCCCCGCTTCTTTCAGGGCATCTTCGTATCCCCTAAGCCGCTCCAGAGGATGGAGCTGGGTAACCGGGGCCCGTATAAAGGCAATTTTTTTTGCGCCATGAACTTTTATGCAATGGGAAATTAACTGCTTTACTCCCGTGTAATTGTCTATGTCTACACGGGGATGCCCCGGAAAGACATAGGCCAGAACAACACAGGGGAGAGGATTAAAGGCATGATGGAAATTATTTAGTTCTTCATCTGTACAGTCTTTGGTTTTTAAGCAGGCGCTGTAGCAGATTAAACCGTCCAGGTTTTCGGGATTAACGAGGGAATAGATGGAGTTGCGCAGGTTATCGGAAAAACTGCTGCTGTGAAGGCGTCCGCCGGGGAAAATAAACAGGCTTTTTTCAATGCTTAACGCTGATTTTACGAAATAAGGCCATATACTTCTGGCCCAGGCAGAATAAATATTGTCTATTATGAAACCTATTCTATCATTTCCGTTTTTCATAATTTTTTTTTACTGACAGAGATACCCTTAAACGGGAACGGTTTTCATGGAAGCAGTTTTTGAATTTTCTGAATGGCGATGTCATAATCCATCATTATGATAGCGTCTTTCAATTCCTCTATTTCATCCTTCAGCTGTCCATCCACTCTAATCTTTTCCAGCTTTGTAAGTTCAGTATTTATTTTACCATGATTCTCACTTTTTAAATAATCACTCATTTTGGATAAAATTGCCGATAAACCCGGAGCAATAACGATGGGGCCTTCTTCCTTTTTTACTTCGGAAAACAGTTTTGTCAGCTTGCTTTCCAAATCGGAGAGCTTGACCAAAAAGGACTGCAGGTTTGTTTTGCAAAATCCAATATCTCTTTGGGAGGAGGCGGTTTCCAGTTCAAGCGCTTTGGCGTAAAGATCCATGGCGCCGGTGTTGGCCAAAGAACTCTTCATGCTGTGCACCGCAATTGAAAAATTAAGCATATCTTCTTCGGCCATAAAACTGTTCAAACTTTCCGTACACTTCCCTATTTCCCTTATTAACGATTTTAAAATGTTTTTATACACATCTTTCTGCCCGGAAACCCTTTCCAGCCCAATTTTTACGATTAAGTCTTCAATACTGTTGAGTTTATCCCAGAATCCCATGTTCTCATGTGGTTCGCTGCCGGCAGCTTCGACATTTTCCGGAAGTATTTTTACCAGCTTGGAACCGGGAATCCACTTAAGCAGAATTTCGTAAAGTTCTCCCTGTATAATGGGTTTTGCCAGGAAACCATCCATCCCGGCTGCGAGCAGCATTTCCTTTGCGCTTGTTACGGCATTTGCTGTAAGCGCGATAACCGGTGTGTCTACGCCTGTTTTGCGGATCATCTTCAGGGTTTCAATGCCATCCATTTCAGGCATCATGTGATCCATAAAAATCAGCTCGTATTTTTCCTGGCGGATCATTTTTATTGCCTGCTGGCCTGATGTAGACATGAACGCCGTGGCGCCGCAAAGCCGTAAAAATCCGCTTATAACGGTCAGATTCAGTTTATTGTCGTCCACTACCAGAATTTTGGTATATGACGGACAAAGAACCCTTACTCCCGTACCGTTAAGCTTAACCTGTGTTTCATCGCCAAGAATTTTTGGAATGGTTACTTTTACGGTAGCTCCCTGACCGTAAACACTTTCTACTTCGATTCTGCCGTCCATCATTTCCACAAGAAGCTTGGTTATGGTTAAACCAAGCCCGGTTCCGCTGTTTTCCCGGTTCTTTATGGTATCAAATTGCCTGAATGCCTCAAACAGACGGGGAATATCATCAGGTTTTATACCTATTCCGGAATCCCTGACGGCAAAACACAATTCAGTATCGGTAACCATAAGAGACAGATGTACAAAACCCTTATTGGTAAATTTGACGGCGTTACCCAGGATGTTTAAAAGAATTTGCCTCAGCCGTATATTGTCACCGTACAGGTATTGGGGAACATCGCCCTGTATATCAGCCCTGAAAGATACATTCTTGCTTTTAATCAGGTAACGCATCATCGAAGAGATATTATCCATCATGGAAACAAAGTCGTAATTGACCGGAGCCAGGGTCATTTTTCCCGACTGTATTTTGGACAAATCCAGAATCTGGTTGATAATTTCCAGCAGGGCCATGGCTGATGTTTTTATGTCTTCCATGTACTGCTTATGGCGTATGTTTAGTTTTTCAGACAGCATTAATTCCGACATTCCCAAAATCGCATTCATGGGAGTACGGATCTCGTGGGAAACATTGGCCAAAAACTGGCTCTTTGCTTCCGAAGCGGCCTGCGCTGCTTCCTTCTGAAGGGTAAGGATACGGCTTTGCTCCATACTTTCAAGGACTTTTTTCTGGGCGTTAACCATATCTTCAAACTGAAAAATACTTTTAAAGGAATAACTTACCATGTTGCGGATGTCTTCATACATGGCGCCGTCAACACTTGATACGCCGTGTATAAAATATCCCAGGGATCTGTCTTCGAAAAACAGGGGCTGAATCATAAAAACACCGGAGGAGAAATTTTCTTTTTCGGTGTCGGGAACAAGCTGTTTTGCCGGGAAGGGATTTTCCTTCATGGAACTTATGCCATCCGGCGAATAGCCGCCTACCCAGACGGAATTCCCGCCAAAACTGTATAAAACCAGGCCGGCTGTTTTAATCCCTATTTTGGGCAAATGTCTGGCAAGGCAAGCGACCAGGGATTTTCTGTCTTTTGTTTCCAGTAATTCTGACTTAAGCGAGTTTAACACTGCCTTTAGGGCGTCGGTGCGGTATTGCCTGTATATTACAACCCTTTCACGGACTTTAAAAATAATACGCAGCATGGCAGGTTCAAACTTCATAAACTGGGAAACAGAAACATGACCGGAATTGAAGATTTCATTCAGCAATCTGAAAAGAAGCTCTGCATCCCTGTCGGAGTTTAAAAAATGGACTATGGCTTTTTCAAAGTAATATAAATATTTTCTTCCTGACTGTATATCATTGGTTTTTGCAATTTTATACCAGGAACGGATTAACGGTGTCACAATGACTCTGGTTTCCCTCGGACTAAGCTCAAGAAAACTTGCGACCTTTGCCGTCATGATTTCTTCTATGGCTTCATCAGAAAGGGTAGTAGCGGGAGTCGTATCGGTATCATGGTAAAATGAAATCTTGCAGCCGCAGGATTCGCGGATTACAGGTATGGACGGAAGAAAGATATCTTCCACTGCATTTTGGCCCGAGTCGTCTTTCTCTTCCATGTGTTTCACCAAAACACGGAAAGATTCGCTGCTCATCTTTTGGTAAGAAACCATTACAGTTGAAAGGGGGCTTTCACAAAGCAGACATTCAAGAGAATTGTCAAAGCCAAGAGCATAGTAATCCCGGGGGACATTATACCCATGCCGTGAAAAGTAATTAATGGCTTCATAGAGCAGCTCGTCGCTGGATCCGACAAGAGTATCAAAATCTACTCCGGGCTTCAGCTTACGCATAGCCAAAAGCTGTGCTGCAGCTCCATCTCCTTCTTCCCAGGCAAAAGGATCGGTAACCAGAGGATTGTCCCGGCTTATGGGAATTCCCGCTTCTTTCAGGGCATCTTTGTATCCCCTGAACCGTTCCCGGGAATGAATATGGGAAGCAGGACCGTATAAAAATGCAATTTTTTTTGAGCCATGAACTTCTATGCCATGGGTGACCAGCTGTTTCATTCCCAGATAACAATCGATGTCTATACAGGGATGCCCGGGAATTTTATCGGAAAAAGTAACATAGGGAAGAGGGTTAAAATTGTTATGAAACTTTAAAAAAACTTCTTCGTTGCAATTATTCTCTTTAAGAGTGGCGCTCCAGCAGATCAAGCCATCAAGATTCTGTTCATTTACAAGAGAATAGACAGAATTACGCAGATCATCGGAATTATTGCGGGTATTTAGCCGCCCGCCGGGAAAAATAAAAAGACTTTTACCATAGATCAAAGCGCTTTTGATGAATGAAGGCCAAACACTCTGATTCCAGGCTCTGTCCAGATTTTCTATGATAAAACCTATCCGATTATTTTTGCCCACCATATTTCATTTTATTATTAGTTTAGCAGGAAAACAAGTAGTATGTTTTTATTATACATTACTGTTTTAATAAGATAACTGATTTTACAATATAAGAAAAATGTAGTATTTTGTAATTATGGAGAAAAAAACATGACAGGAAAAGATTTTCTGGACGAGCTGAGTACACTAAAAGCAACAGAATTATTTACATCTTTATACGGAAAAGACGGAGCGGAGATAGCCAGACTGCGTTACCTCCGCTTAATTGAGGAATTTCTTGATAAAAATATTTTTCCCGCTGAAAAATACCCGGAAACAGGCGCTGAACTCCATCTTTTTTCTGTCCCCGGCCGTTCAGAACTGGGGGGGAACCACACGGATCACAATCACGGCAAGGTGCTTGCTGCATCCATACACCTGGATGCTGTTGCAATAGTTGCACCGAGGCAGGATAACCGGATTTTTTTCCGTTCTGTTGGCCACCGTGATGTAATGGTAGATCTTACAGACCTCTCTCTCAGGAAAGAAGAAACTGGGAGCACCGAAGCTTTAATCCGCGGCGTTGCCGCAGAAATGACAGCTCAAGGTACACCGGTAAAAGGTTTTAGCGCCAATGCCGATAACATGGTACTGGCCGGATCGGGTCTTTCTTCCAGCGCCGCAATAGAAGTCCTGTTCGCAAAAATTTTTGACGACCTGTTTTGCGGAGGCAAAAGAAGCGCCATCGAGCTGGCTAAAATTGCCCAGAAGGCAGAAAACGTTTACTTTGGAAAACCCTGCGGACTCATGGATCAAATTGCCTGTGCATCCGGCGGAGCAGCTGCCATTGTTTTCAAAGATATAAAAAACCCCGAACTGAAAAAAATAAATTTTAATCCTGCGGCGGCGGGCATTGCCCTCTGCGTTGTTGACACAAGGGGAAAACATTCGAGCCTGACACCGGATTATGCGGCAATTCCCGGCGAAATGAAAAATGTAGCAGCTTTTTTCGGCAAGACAGTATTGCGGGACCTGGATGAAGAAATTTTCATGTCGTCTCTTGCAGAGCTGCGGAAAATTACAGGCGACAGGGCCATACTGAGAGCAATTCACTTTTTTAATGAGAATAAACGCCTGGACGCAATGCTCGCGGCTCTGGAAAAGCTGAATTCACTTCCACCGGAAGCCAACACAGGGGAAATTGAAGAAGCGCTGGGAATTTTTCTTGATCTGGTAAAAAAGTCAGGAGATTCATCCATGGAACTTCTGCAAAATATATATTCCACGAACAATCCTTCAAGACAGGGCTTAAGCCTGGCTCTGGCTCTGACAAGGGAATTCCTCAACAGGAACGGCAGCGCAAATCATGTTAATGGTGTTTGCCGCGTTCACGGCGGCGGTTTTGCCGGAACCATACAGGCATATGTTCCCACGGAAAAACTTGAAGATTACCGGAAGCTAATGGAAGGA
>Ga0123353_10009785_pt1 | contig 13281 bp, 7 predicted proteins | sample TergutLab28metaG_3_FD_92763 | JGI IMG/M metagenome (GOLD analysis project Ga0123353, IMG submission 92763) | Labiotermes labralis P3 segment gut microbial communities from Petit-Saut dam, French Guiana - Lab288 P3 | ecosystem: Host-associated > Arthropoda: Insects > Digestive system > Gut ...
CCCCCCCAAGCATTTAATTACCGAATCTCATCTCTTTCTCTGCCTTTCCTTTCAAAACGAGACTACTTCTTTTTGTCATATTTCTATGGTAGCTAACATTTTTATCTATAAATGAAACAATTATTGATTATGAAACTGCGAACTTTGGCAGGAGATCTGACGTTTCTGTGACACAGATATGTGAAAAACGTAAGCTTTTCGAAGATGCAAACAGCGCAGATCTACGCTGTACCGGAATCTTGCGCGACTGTATTTGGTAGTAAGTCGTCGATGTTTCTGAACAGCGTGTCGGTGCCATCTTCAAAATTAAAGCAGTCTAAACGAATGGATTGCTTGGTCCTTGAATAAGGGACTGATTTGTTGTCCCGAAACGTCGATAACGAACCCCTCAACCAGCGCCACGCAAAACCCGAGCGGCGCAAAGACCTCAACCACGCCGATTCGGAAGGTCGAAACCTTACACAAACTGGAAGTGGTTTTACACGATATATTCAGATTTTTAGCGTTTAGAAGGTTAAAAAGCTCTGCGTCACTGTTTGTCTAACTTTGTACTGGCTGTCAGAATCTCTTTCTCGCTGACTCAGTTACGCTCAGTCTTGGTGTGAACCTAATCGAACAAGAATCATCAGGGCTTCGCGTTTCCTGTATACTCACTCAAAGCGTGAAGGGGGTTGTAGGCGTGTGAGAGGAGGGAGTGGTGCGGCTTTTATTGTAATCCAGAAGCAGTTACAGAGGGCTATTATACGTCCTTCCGCTTCCTTCGTGATGTAATTTCCGGAGATCTGACAACAGAGCGAGCGCACAGCACTGAATCCGGAGAGGATAGCTTTTCTGCTTCAGAAAGGGTGGTGTTAGCCATGGTGAGTGTGGGGGATAGAGTAAGATAAGGAGCAAACACTGGCTCCAATTATTGCCCGTCACCCCCACATCTCCTACCAGCTAATTTTGATACTTATCTCTAAAGGCAAAAGGTGGCTATAGACGTGTTTGTGTTATAGACATGTAGCGGTCCATAGCGTGCGTTAATTGAGAGCTCGCAACGTGACTTTTACACCTCTTGTTCTCTGTGCACGAGAAATGTGTACTTAATACTGTAAAGGTGACCTGTGTTGTATTCAGTCCGTGTTGTTCAGGTTGTGTGCACACTCCCTTCCCTGGGTGTTAATTTATAAATCATTAGAAAGTCCATTCAAAACTCGACAAGTGTTGCACATGTTGTTTTGCACGTTTGTGATAATGACCTTCCATTCCAATGTAAGGATTCAGATTTCATCTTGCGGGAAGTGATACAGTGAGGCCAGGAATGTTTTGGTGTAGCAGCAAAGCTATGGTCTGGTATTGTGTGAAGGGGCACTGGTTCGAATTTCGGCCGAGTCATGAGCTATTCTCGCTCACATTTGTTGAGGTTTCTCTCAGTCACTTCAGCAAAATGCCTGCCTAGTACCTGAATTAGGTCACACTGTTTTTTTTTTAAATCTTTCTACTTGGTAGGTCATGGCAGGATGCGACATTGTAGTCTCAGTTTCTAACAACGTGGTAAATTAAGCCACATAAATTAACGTACAGTAATATCTGAAAAGTGATACTTATATTTTATGCAATATGCCCTAGCAAACACTGTTTTGTAGGAACACACAGTAGATATCTGTATGTTGTAAGAATATATTTTGAGTATCCACATTTTGTGGGGCCATAATATAGGTAGCTGTTTGTAGGAACATACTCTGCGTGCACGTATTTTGCAAGAATATATTTTGGGTGCCTTATTTTGTGGGAATATACTATGGGAATGTAAATTTATCGGAACGAAGTGTTGGTACTAATATTTTAGAGTAACGTGCAGAGGATGCCCACATTTTGTAGGAAAACACTGTGTGCAGGCATGTTTTATAGGAACAGACCGATACTCTTAACCTGGAAATCAGACAGAACGTTCTTTAGAAACCTTCTGGTATCCATCTACTACACTACCCTCAAGATCCCTCAGGATGTAGGCAGTACGTCCTTCAGAAACGTTACAATCCAGTACTGGACTATACTGAGTTATAATTCAGAACATAGTATGGCTCTTCAAATTTATATGACTCTCCATCATTATGATGTTAAGGTGTTATCTGGACATACTGGTTTGAGTCGCAACCCTTGTTATGACAGATATTATTTAACTAGTACGACAGGGTGTTTACCGTATCTCCTGATTTCTTACAAGAAGTCGGTTACAGAGTGATCTCCAAAACTTACTAGAAGTTCTAACGTCGAGTAACGGACGATGGATAATGACTGTGGGATGTATGAATTTTGAAGCGTATTTTAGCGACGCACCGTCTATTGGATCCAAGTTAGACCTGTTAATAAATTTCTTGTTCTGGGTGACATTCTGATAAGTTCAGGTGTTACTCAACCGGTAGGAAAATTGAGGTATTATAATCCCATTGAGTTTATCAAATTATTATCGATTATAGGGCCCGAGTATCAGAACGTTATGAATAACATATTATGTAGTCATTGTACTTAGTTACAACATGTTTCGGCCGCCTTGTACGGCCATGATCAGGTAGCCTTATAAATGCATTTACTTGTAATCTCCATTTACAGTTATTATTTCTCCACTATCGGGGACCGCGGTGGTACAGTGATTAGGTGCTGTGCTACAAATCGGAAAGGTCGCTGGTTCGATCCCAGCTGGTGTCATTGGAATTTTTCATTGACATAAAATCCTTCCGATCGCACTATGGCCCTGGGGTCGACTCAGCCTCTAACAGAAATGATTACCAGGAGTATTTCCTGGGGGGTAAAGGCGGCCGGTTCGTAAGGCTGGCAACCTTACCACCATTCTGTGCCGTTGTCATGTAATGTGGGAACCTTAACTTTCTGGAACCCTCTGGGCCACTCCAGGCCTGTAATGGGACTGCTTTACATTTCTATTACTCCACTGTTTGGAGTAATATCCAGACACTACATCCACTGTTTATAAAGGGCAGGCCCGTTCCTAACAACGCTCTTCCTTTGTAAGCGTTTGTAAGGTTACCTGTTGATGATCAATAAGGTGGTCGAAACATTTTATAAAAAAAATATAATGAATAAATAACATTCATAATGTTGTGTTTTTCGGACCTTATAGTCGGCTTTGGTCAGGATAAACTGCGTCCGTGGAGTTTACCACTTGTTTTAATGGTGGGAGAAACCTCAGAAGTGAAACATGAGATAGAACAATTTTAAAACTTTGAGAAGGAAGTTCACATAGAAAAATGCCTGCCATAGAAGACTTCAGGGTAGCGTGACCAAAGCAAGAGGGCGAAGCTGACGTTTGTAATAGTGTGTTTAATAATTCGGTTCCTAACGTTCACATGACAGACTGCAGGCTGTCTCAGTTGCACCGTTCAGTCGGGGGCTGAAAATTGTCTACGCCGGAAATTGAGGTTATTGTGGTTCGTGTAAATATAATCAGCCGTGTTCCGGTAACTGACAGGTACTGCACATACATTTACGTACCCAAATGGAACACCGCTTCTTCGTTAAAGTGCCACCTTTTTTTGCAAGAGTAAAATTCATGGTTTTTTTACTTATTTTTTTTGAAAGCCATATTAGATTAAAACAATTATAAGGGGTTTCTGGCCTTCACGCCAGCAGTTAATCAGATGATCTTGACACCGAGTAAGATTTTGTGTTATCACCGGGTTTTCGGAATAGCGTCAACCTGATAATGAAGGCAACATTTTTTCCCCCGAAAATTCGGTGCCTACGTGCAGCCATACACTGTACAAAAAGCATGAAGACGGTGGCATCCAGTGTAGCGTCAAAGTCACAAGGTAAAGAAATCTTATGCATGCGAATTTGTATTGAATATCTTCTCATAAACATAGTTTATGTTTAAAAATACCGAATAGTCACATATTATTATTATTATTATTATTATTGTCATCATCATCATCATCATCATCACTACTGTAATCTTGACTGAAGCCGATCCCAGCGGCCGTGCGGTCTAAGGCATAGGACTTTGGCGGCTGGCTTGCTGGGATTGCGGGTTCGAATCCCGCCGGGGCATTGATGTTTTTGTGTGTTGTCAGATAGATCACTCGTCCGGAGGAGACCTACCGAGTGTGGTGTGCATGAGTGTGATCGTGAAGCCTCGATACTGAGGAGGCCCTTGTCCACTAGGGGCTGTTGTCTCACGGGACGAATCTTAATACAAGACCTCGTTGTTTTTACCTAATTATTATCTTATTATTAATTAACAGTTGTGTTTCTGTTGTTAACTGCACATTACAAGACCTACTTAAGCGCTGATGTTTGCACATCTGGCCAAAATATTTTGTGCTTTTTTGCACTGTGTGGTTCACTAGATTGTTCAAAATTTCCTTATCTGGAGCCAGTTTATTTGAGCTAACGTTTCTAGGTCTATGGTTATACGCCACATAACGACTTTTCGGTCAACGACGGAACGCATATACGACGGTGGTCCCGTAATATTATAGTATTATATTACAATACTTACACTTGTGTTACTATTGCCTACAGTATTCAGTACAGTAACATTCTGTACAGGTTTGTAGCCTAGGAGCAATAGGCTATATCATATACGTGGACTAGACGTGTAGTAGGCATACTATCTAGGTTTGTATACGTACACTCTGTGACATTCGCACAACGACGAAATCGCCTAATGACGCATATCTCAGAACGTATCCCCGTCGTTAAGCGACGCATGATAGTATTTATGTTATATTAATTCCAGTAGAATCCTGCCGTATGCAGCTCAGTATCCAACTTCTTCTCTTCTCTTGAAGTATTCGGACTAGGCTTACAGGCCGGTAGGTGCTGCTCATTTGTCCCATTAATTAGTGAAGTTTGGATCAACGTAGACAACGTAGACAGCGCGTCACATGTGTAGTTCGAGTTACTGTGGAGGCACCAACTATACAAGACTCATATTTACGCTATTCTCCTCAGTCCTTCGGGACAAAGAAACGGCTTATAAAAATAAAAAAAAACCATATTCCCCCTTCCCCATCTACTGCTTTCCAGTTTCTTTCCCCTAAGTTTTCTGTCATGTATATCAACTTTAAATGCCATTTGGAGTTGAGGCAGTTCTGTTAAATAATCATCTTCAGGCATTTTTTGATGTTTTGCTGACCGTGCATCTCAGTATAATCTTAGTAATTAAACAACTTAATTCATAAAGTCTTATTTTATAATAAGTTTATTTTATACCTCTACATGTTTCGAGCACTATTGTGCTCATCATCAGGAGGTCAAAATTGTATTATACAGAATCTGGTATCATCACAACTGTAGGTGGCCGTCCGGTGCGCAGGTGCACCGGACGGCCTCGTACAGAGTGTGACGATACCAGATGCTGTATAATACAATTGGCCTTCTGATGATGAGCACAACAGTGCTCGAAACATGTAGAGGTATATAACAAACTTATTATAAAAAATATTTTGTGCATTAAGTTGGTTAATTACTAAGATCATCTTCAGGCAGTTACGAATTGGAGAGAATATTTGAAGACGTGATAATTTCATAAACAGTGACTTCTTATTTCCCTTCTGTATTTTTCACATTATACAGTGTGCAACCAACAGACTGCGGATTTCCTTAAAACACATGGCCTTTGACGGGACCATGTATCTGTAACAGTTCAAACCTCAGCACAAGGTTCGTTCTGATATACAATAATGATATCCGCAGAGGAGCTAAGCGTTACAGGGGCAATACATGACGTTCCTTTTTTAGAATTGTTCCTTGTATCACAGTTTTGTTATTCTTGCGAGAAATGGAAAAATATGACAGCAAATCTAAACGTGTTTGAAGTCGGTTACATGTTGGAGTGGGTCGAAGAGCGTATTGAGCGACCAGCCTGAAGAGCACGATGTAAGAGAAGAATATAAGTTTTCTTTCAAACTAGAAGTCCCTTACTCAAGTGCACTTTGAGTCGTTTCAGCAAAGGAAGTCGTTCGTGCTGTGATATTTCTTTCTTTTACCTTTGTTGGTTCTTTATGAAAGAACTTCGTGCGAACACTAATATAAAAGAAATGAATATCGAAATACAAACTCGGAATTAAACGGACGATTTATTCTTAGCATCCAGAGAAGAAACTGTCTTTCACTGCTTATTTGCTGTGCCGGTAAACTGACTGAAGGTAATATCAACCATTAATAATCATTGTACTCTGTATATAATAGTGTAAGTGTGATTTAGTTAAGAAGAGCAGAAAGAATGGAACGTGTAGCACGAATTGGTGAGAAGGGTACGTTCGTAAAAATGTACCCTCGAGACATAAATGGGAGAGATATTGCTATGAAGACACAACGGGGTTTGGAGGGGTCCGGTATTAATGGTTGTTTGCATGAACTGAAGGAATTGGTTTTTTTTATCTTACACATCCATTTGTGTTTGTGCGTGTCATAATATAGCTATTTATGTCTTCCACGCAACAAATTTATTTCATTTCATTATATCATTAGACTTAGCTACGTTTCGACCAATTACTTGGTCATCATCAGGACACTCGTGTAATTGTAATTTTTGTTGTATGTGCACGGGTGGCCTGAGAAAGACCTCATAATTAGTCAAAATATGTAGCCACGTTTTGTGATATAATATAATTATTTTTGTCATAAATAGCTATTTTATGAACAAACTCGTTTCATTGGCAGGCCGTATCAAACATCGTACTGAACTTTCGCGTCACTAAGGGCATGGAATTTGTGGTCAGCTGAATGAATATTACGACTTAAAAAGGATCCCACATTTTGGAGTAAGTTAATAACTTATTTAGCTGCTTAGATACACCACTTTATCCTTGGATCATTTTCTTTTCCACAAAAGGTTAGGCCTGTGTTGTCAGACTTAAGTAAATGATGTAAAGCATCAAGAGTGGGACTTGATGTTGTCATGACAGTGGCTGTGACGGATTCTGTATTGTAGATCGTGACGTCATGCAGGCTGGTAGAAGTTTAGTGGCATTTCGGAGGACATTCTCTAAACTTCATCAGACTGCACGGTGTCCCGACCTAGGACACAGTATCCTTAATGTATCGTAAATGCAATTTCATGGTCTTATTGTTCCCGACTGCTTTATAATGTCGAAGTATTACATTTTTTTAATCATCCATCTTTTATAGTGATTTTGTCTTGAGTGCTTTTCTGTGCTCATTGTCTGTTAAAATGATTCCGTCCGTACGCACATCAGACTTGCGTGCCACTGACTGTATTTTCACGAAACTTTTGTGTTGGAAAGGTCTTTGGAAGAGTGTTTAGCCAATTACATTGTACATCTGACAGTTTTAGCTTTCCTTTGCTAGGTGCATATCGCATGGCACTCACTGCAAACAAAAAAAAAAAACTAATTTTGTGCAATAGCTGCTTATGAGAATGGAACACAAGAGTACGTCCAGCATTTTCTTACAAAAGTGTCAGTGCTCTCGAGTAGTTTATTCAAAAGGGATGCTGTGTGTTCTCATACATATCGTGACTCGTTTACTGAACACCGAACATTTATCTTAAAATTCCCATCCTTCCACTTAAAAAACAAAAAAAAAATATTTATTGCATTTTGGACTGGCGTCGATATCCAATTGCTTCAGTTCATATGATGTAACGCTTTATTACAACAGGACATTGAAGGGTGTTATAGAAATCATTATTCTGTATAGAAAGCTTGGCCCTCGAAAAAGAAATTAGTACGTTCTTTCGAAACGCTGGGAACAGCACACCCAACAGCACATCCAACAGCACACCCAACAGCACATCCAACAGCACACCCAACAGCACATCCAACAACATACCGTCTTATATTAAAAGTCATGAACCCTGAAGTAATATAAACGTAGCTTTCTTTTTAATGTGCTTAATGACAGTGTGCACTGAGTCCTCTTGCTGGTTTTCAGTCTAAACTTCCGGGCTGCCCACCTGTCTGAATAACCATTAATTAACATTGAAGACTGCTGTGTGAATTTCAAACGTATTTATTGTGACAGAACATTACGTGATGGTGTCAGTTATTTAGCCTGCTCAAGTCTGGAAGCTTTATTTCGACTGTCCTCGTAACGTAAGCTCAGTTGTAGTGTCTGCCTATATATTTTTAAAGTTTTGCTTCTTCTGTTTACAAGACAAAAAACAGTTTACTTAATATTCTCAGATTACAACCAACAAGATGCAACTTTTCTCAAATTTATTTATTTCTTCTTTAAGACGCTGTACATGTTTCAGATGGGTTTTCCGTCCATCTTCAGGAGCACAAAACTGAACATACAGCGTCAGGCATTTGTCAGACCGTTACTGCTACCTGCGGCTAGCCTGGATGGAATGGAACAGGCTAGCCGCAGGTAGCAGTAACGGTCTGACAAATGCCTGACGCTGTGTGTGCAGTTTTGTGTTTCTGAAGATGGACGGAAAAACCGTCTGCAACATGTAGAGCGTCGTAAAGAAATAAATAAATTTGAGAGACGTTGCATCTTGTTGGTTGTATTCCGAGAATATATTAGCGATGCACGGACCTATGAATGTTAAATTTTACTTAATTTTCCTGCCCTCACTTCTTGGCTTGCAGTTTATTCCTTACCCTAATCTGTACGAAAGAAACACAAAAGAAAATGTAACGTAGATAACTTGTTTAGAAACTGTAGTAATTAGCACTTATGATCAGGAAACCCACTGAAGTGCGGTCATTACACTTTAAACACGTTATAGACCTGCAGGGCTTGCGAATTACATGCGTGTCGATTGCCATACTTGCAGTCATATTGATAAGGGTGTATCATGTGTATGAATACAAACATGAATGATGAAAGCATGCTAAATACTTGGCACCCACACTTATAGTTGCGTGTGGCGCTTATCTGCGACGAGTCTCTTTAAGAACATAAGATATTGCCACATTAATTTCTTTACAGTTATTTCTGTAGCACTCGGACGTTAATTAAGCTGTGACGAAGGGCAGCGTTTCTCAAACTGGGTGCGGCCGACGGTCGTCAGGGACTCCGAGAGACGAAAATGTGTAATGGCCGAAGACGTTTAATGGCAGTTCTAAATTTGTATGTACGAATTAAAGTCGTGTGGCGACTTTCTTAGTAATTGACAAACTTAATGCACAATTTTTTTTTAATAAGTTTATTATATTCCTCTACATGTTTCGAGCGTTGTTGTTTTCAACATCAGGAGGTCAAATTGTACTATACAGCATCTGGTATCGTCACACTCTGTAGGTGGCTGTCTGGTGCGCAGATTGAGAAAGGGCTGCGCACCGGACGGCCACCTACAGGTGTGATGATACCAAATGCTGTATAATACAATTTTGACCTCCTGATGATGAGCACGTATTGCTCGAAACATGTAGAGGAATGTAATCAACTTATTAAAAAACAAGAATTTGTGCGTTAAGTTGGTCAATTGCTAAGATTATACTGAGATGCACGGTCAGCAAAACATCGAAACTTGTGTGGCGACATTCGACACTGATCTTTCCGTCACTTATAGCACGAAACCAATCGCTGCTTCATTTCAGAAGCTGCTTGATTCTACAGTCCAGTTAGCAGAACACGCTGCATACGTAGTCGATGTACCGGGCGAAACGATAAAGTTATTAATCAGTTTGTGCTAAACCCTTGATATTTTACATGTCATGTACAAGAAGGATAAACGAATGCTGGCATTTAATTTCATATTTGACTTATTGTGAACAGATAGGAGCTCTTTAGTAAGATGTTCTGTAGCTTTTTTAAAGTTCCCTGGGCTAAACTAAATTGAGAAATGTGGTTCTAGGAGACTGCGGCCACATGCCGTTGGATACGAAGTCAGAAGTGCAGGATACGTTTTGTGTGTGTGTGTTTTTTAATTGGGCGTCCTTGTAATTATGTTCTGCCTATGTAATTAAATCCTGTACTTGTGTATAATTCAAGACCACATGCTGAGGACGTATGGGGAATGGACGTAAAACTCCACGTAGTCTATTATTAACTTATGCCATACGTGGAGCTGAGTAAGCATTCTTAGGCCACTCCTGTTGCATTCCTTAAACAGCAGTTCCCGGAATTGTTGTATATGAGGGTGGCTTAGATTCATGGCGGGTCGAGTGGCAGTAATGGGGAGGAAAACATCTGTACCTGCACTGCTGAATATTGAAACGTGATTTTCAAACTTGTGTACATGCTGTTGTGGAGAGAAACGGTGATAAGAATGATACATTTCAGGGCGAATTATAAGTGTGTTTGTTCAATATGCAGCGTTGAAAGTGATTGATAAGTAATACATAAAAGTAGGAAACAAAATATGTTTTAAAGCGTGCATTTGGACGGTAGGTTTGGACTCAAAACACTGATCAACAAAGTACTGATCGACGAACCTCAACGAAATAGGCAACTCAAGAGACATTCATGAATGTGGGAGGACAATATTAATATGCATATTCTTATAACAAAACCAACGAGATGCATGAATTTCTCAAATTTATTTTCGGAATAGAACTCTACATGTTTCGGACAGTTTCTCTGTCCATCATCAGGAGTCTAGCACTGTACACACAGCAAAATGTATATGTCATACAGGTTATGCTGACTGCTTGCTAGCGAGCAGTCAGCATAACCTGTATGTATTGCTGTGTGTACAGTGTTAGACTCCTGATGATGGACAGAGAAGCTGTCCGAAACATGCAGAGTTCTATTCCAAAAATAAATTTGAGTAATTAGTGCATCTCGTTGGTTTTACTCGTATTATAAGAATATATCACGATGCACGGTCCTCTGAAAGTCAAAATTAGTATCCATCTTAGACAAATGGGCTCTGTGTTACCGTGTACAAGTGGTTTTGTGGCTGGTTCAGTGGACTGTTTTTCTGAACAGGTTGATAACATTTAGGCTTCCATAAAAGTAGCTATCAGCTTTTCAAGAAATATCACCCACTATGGATTTATTGTTTTTGATTTATTCTTTGTGTACTGAACAACCTTGCCAGCTGCTTGATTTACATTACCCTGGTGTTGAATTAAGAGATTTCTCCGAACGGTTATTTTGAATGGATGCGGAAAGAAGCTTTATTAAGTTGTCTTTTTAGTTAATGGCCCTAAATTTGCGTGGACGCTGAAGAAAACTATTACCTTTCAGGGTACCGGTGTCTGGTCCTGTATTCGAAATTGGTACGCACAGACTAGGAAGCAAGATCGTATAACGTGCTAGTTAGTGGTTACCGTAATTAGATGTGTAGGACACTGCACGGAATGACGTCTTGTCTTTTTGTGACGCATAGTTTAACAATACGACTGTCGAGTTTGTAGTTTCGTGTTTTGGGGTGTATGGAGTTAAAGATTGCATTACATTACATTATATGAAGATTTTCATGGAGCTTAGCACGCCAGAAATGCCAAGTTCCGTAACTGAAGGTACCCATTTCCATAAAAACATTTCAGGTACTCCGTGTTGTACTGACCTCCACGTTAATGGCGATTACGGACTGAAGCACGCGCACGTGCATTTTCTGCACAGGCTTTCGAAATGTGCTGTGTGTTAAGTTTCATACTGGAGAGTGAAACTTTATAACGCAGTGGTTATAAATTGTCTTAATCAAATTGTTACTCATAACAATGTCTTTGTTGAAAACGCAGCTTGTATTGACAGTAGGCAAGTGTGATCCATAATCCGTGGCAAATAAAGCACACTACATGCGTGGACGTGTGTTTGTAACGGTATAAAAGATAATACTACAAACCTGTATGCTTTGAAAATCTCCCCCACGATATCAAAAACATGGAAAATATCACGCAATGAATAATGTCGTCCATTCCACTGTGTAGTACGTACTTAATAGGGACCCTTATATACAGCACCTGGCCCCCAGATAATCCCTCTTGTTGAACTGCGGCACGCGTGTTTCAGTATTTGGATCATGCAACGTGCGCAGGAGTTCATTTAAGTATAAACCGATTTGGTAAGAGCGGTAGTGGAAGGTCTGTGTGCATATCTGTGTCATGTGTCGGTGAGGCTATGCATATACAAGCGTCAAGATTTCTTTTTCATAATGTATACGTTGAAAGATTTAATTTCCTCACTTGTATAAGGTTTATATCCACACTTTCGAGGTTTTTATGGAGGTAGAAATTGAATTAATTCTATCAAGTTCTTTGTTCAGGTAGCCGTTGAGGAGATGAATAAATTTTAAGCTCATGGTTCCGTGCATCATAATTCAATGTTAATAAAAATCCAACCAGATACAACAGTATGCAGATATTTATTTACTGCAAAGTTACTCTACATGTTTCGGGTGTCACAGCACTAAAAACTGTAACCGCAGCCTCCAGTCCAGTTCATAATACTGGTACAGCTATTTCGCTCCAACGTGGCCTTATCAGGCCACGTTGGAGCGAATAGCTGTATCTGGTTGGATTTTTATTAACACTGAGATGAATAAAGTTTGCATCTGAGCAAGAAACTTTCTGCGTTTGTGGATTCTAAGTGCTTGCTACCGTGTGCATCGGTCGGTTATTTAGGCAGTTTCTTTTTATTAGTACTTTTGAGGACATTCTTGGGAGTTACTCTAGATAAGGTCGATATTTATCGCTTTTAATTATGTTTTCCTCTATGACTTGCTGGTAGGTTGGCAGTATATTAGTTAGGTAGCTCAATTGGCTAGTTAGTGTACCACGTCATAATATGTTTATCTTCCTGCAAGTTGACGTCATTAGAGGCTTGGCTGTCTGTTGAGTGGTCAGGTTATTGTGAAATTAGTAACTTTCCTGTTTGGTTGCTTAATTATACGGCTGGTTTGTTATTTGTTTAGTGTGTTATGTGTATTATTGTGTGGCCGTTTGTCTGCTGATGATGTAGTGGGTGCATTCCTCGTTATTTCACTCTTCCTCCTCTTAGTTGGTAAGAAATGGAGCATACCAAATTTACCAAATTTATCTGTGGATCTTTTCAATATTTCTTCGGTTTATTCTGTATTCCTACTTGTTTATGTATTATGCATTTATTTATTTACAAATAATTATTAATATGGTTAGTTGGCTTACTTTAAATATTTGACTTGTTGGCTAGTTATTTACATAATTTGTGAGAGTGTCTTTTGGTATGCTACAGTATACTTCACTACAGTTTTATTCTTTGCCAATTGTCTTGGGGTTTGCTAATACCAAGATATTTCGAAAACTGTTCGTCTTTCCTTCTTTAGGTGAATTGGGGGGGGGGGGGGGTGATAAAAGGAGCTGGGGGGGGCGCATGAGGGGTGGTCCTTTTAAGAAACTTGGCTTTTTTTTTTCCTATCAGTTTTGGGAATTCACCCCC
>Ga0123353_10009786_pt1 | contig 13281 bp, 11 predicted proteins | sample TergutLab28metaG_3_FD_92763 | JGI IMG/M metagenome (GOLD analysis project Ga0123353, IMG submission 92763) | Labiotermes labralis P3 segment gut microbial communities from Petit-Saut dam, French Guiana - Lab288 P3 | ecosystem: Host-associated > Arthropoda: Insects > Digestive system > Gut ...
GGTCCCCGCTGGCGAGGATCGGCGCGATCACGTTGACGATCTGGGCGATGTTGGCGATTTTCACCGCGTCGGCGTGCCGGATGAACGCCATCAGGAACCCGGCCACCACCATCGCGTCCTCGACGTTATACACCTCCTCCAGCAGATGTGGCGCGAAAACGCCACGCCCGTTCCCGTCGTTGGCGCGGTACCAGACGTTCCACTCGTCGAAGGCGAGCGTGACGCGTTTTTTCGACTGCCGTTTGGCCTGCACGAACCGGCAGGCGAGGTCCAGGTCCTGGATGTGTTTGCTGATGCGGACGCCCTCGGCGAGGTAATTCTGCGAGTCGCCGTCGCGGTTTCCGACGTAGCGGTGCATGCTGAGGTGGTCGACGAAATCCCCGCAGTGCTGGAGCACGATACGGTCCCATTCCATGTAGGTCGGCATCCAGGCGGCGCACGAACCGCAGAGAACCGTTTCGATCGTCGGGTCCATGTCCTTCATGATCTTGGCCGCCTGTTGGGCGCGGACGGCGTACTGGTCCGCGGGCACGTGGCCGATCTGCCATTGCCCGTCCATCTCGTTTCCCAGGCACCAGAGCTTGGCGCCCCAGGGCTCGGGATGTCCGTTGGCGGCCCGCAGGTTGCTCCATTTTGCGCCGACGGGCGAGTTGCAGTAATCCACCCACGCGCCAGCCTCCTCGGGCGTTCCCGTTCCGAGGTTCACCGTCATCATCGGCGTCCAGGAGAGCTTGCGGCAGAGGGTGAGGAATTCGTCGGTCCCGAAGTGGTTGGGTTCGAGGCTCTGCCAGGCCAGCTCGCGGACGGCCGGACGCTGGGCCTTGGGACCGATCCCGTCGGTCCAGTGGTATCCGCTGGCGAAGTTCCCGCCGGGATAGCGCATCGCGGTCATGCGCAGACCCGCCAGCGCCTCCAGCACGTCGCGGCGGAACCCGTGTTCGTCGGCGTGTGGGGAATCGGGCTCATACACGCCCTGGTACACGGCCCGGCCCAGGTGTTCGAGAAACCCGCCGAAAATGCGTTCATCGACCGGCGCGACGGAAAACTCACGATGCAACGTTACAGTGGTGCTCTGCATGATGTCCTTTCCTTTTGGTTATCCTGCCCGTTGTAAATCTGTTATTGGGATCTATAGAGCGAACGATTAAAAATCCATTACGACGACGGCGTGAATATGCAGACGGTCGATCGTCACCGTGACCGTTTGTGTCGCCGCGTCGTGGCGGTAATTCGGGACAATATTTTCCGGCTGGAGCGTGACGGATTTCGGCGGCTTGTCCGTTTTCACGCGGATCGTCAGATCGGCCAGCGGCTGGATTTCGTCATACGCCCGGACCCTCGCCTCGTTGTAGATGCCGCTGGTGTTGATCAGGTTAATTAGCAGTTTGCCCTCTTTCCGCGACGTGACGATGTCGACGAATTTCTGTCCTTCATATTCGACAACCTTTTCCGCGCCCAGGCCGTCGAGGAGTTCGGCCATCATGTTGCGTATATAGAAGTCCGGGTCGCGGAAATAGTTCTCGAATATATTGTAATACACGGCCATGATCGTTCCCTGGCCGTGTTTTGTCTTGGTGACGGTGACGAGTTGTTTCGGGTTTTCGACGGTTCCCGTTCCGCCGGTCGAGTGTTGTTTCACAATGTCACATGTCGCGCCGGTGGAAATGGTGTTGGCGATTCGCGCGTACTGATTGGTGCGGCGGGAACCGTTGAAAATGGAAATCTTCTGGTCGCCGCATTCGTCGGAAATTTTCGCGTCCAGCACATCCTCGAACGCCTTGCAACCCTCGTGGCCAGTAATCATAAGATTTCCGCCGCCCTTGACGAACGCCAGCAGCGCGGCCTTCATTTCGTCGCGGATATACATGATTTCCGGCAGAATGACGATGGATTTGTCCTTCAGGCCTTCCGGGTTTATCATGGAGTCCATCAGGAAACTACAGGTATGCGCGGCGTCAAGAACCATTCGGACGGCGCCTTTTGGCGCCTCATTTCCGCCCGTGTAGAATAACGTGTCCACCCGGTTGGCCATGTCGTGGTCGGAGTATAGAATTCCGATGTTCGAGAACGGTTCGCATCCTTTGAGGATCGGTTCGCGGTCGCGCATGAATTTCGCGACGGGTTTCAGTTCGTGTATTTCCCACAGTCGGACCGAACCGTCGCGGTTTTGTGAATTATATATCAGGCAGCCGCCGCCGAGCGAGATGACGGTGGCCGCCTCGCGGCACAGGGCGTCGGCGGACTTGATGGCGAACACGCTGGCCGACGAGAAACTATAGTAAAATCCCCAGGCCATCAGGTCCCACGGTAACGGTTGTTCGCAGAGCACGCGGGCTTCGAACCGCGCGGAGTTGTAACTGTCCGTCGGGGCGAAGTCGCCCGAAAGGTAATCCACGTTCACGCACACCGGCTGGGGCATGAACGACGTGAACGCCCAGTTGGACGCGATTTCAAAGTTTTTCGTTCTGGCGTGCACTTCATCTATGTAATGCGAAAGGTAATTGAAATACTGTTTTCGGCAGAAGTTCAGAAACGCCCGATATTCTTTCGAGCGTTTGTCGTATTTTCCTTCGGTGTCCTTGATCAGTTTCAGGCCGCTTTCTTTTTCGAACTCGGCGAGAATCGGTTTGTCGAAATCCGGCAGCGTCGCCCAGCATTCACCGTCCACCCAGACGGCATCGACACCGTAGTCGTTCGCCAGCTCGATCAGTTGCGGAATCATCAGGCCGTCCACATATCCCTTGAACGTGGAGGTCATATCCTTATGACGCGTGCCGTCCTCGTTGGTCACGGCCCATTCGGGATGCAACGCCAGCGCCCGCGCGTCCCAGACGCCCGAATAATGCATCGTCAGTGAAATTCCGTAGTCCCGCGTGACCTTGCGCCAGACTTTCAGTCCGTCTTTCACAATACCTGGCGAGGGGTTTCCGACTTTGGTCGGGTAACTGGAATACCCCGGATGGCCTTTGCAGTCGCACTGAATATAGTCCGGCGACAGGGTTTCGATGATCTCGCGGACCATCTCTTCCGTGGTGTTCTTTCCGATTTCCGTTTCGGCTGCGCCGGAGTGAAAATCGAAATGCAGCCCGAAAAATCCTTCCGAACGTTTTTTCATGGTGTCTCCTTGTGTGTTGCGGATATGATTTTTTTCGTAAGTACCGGCACGACGTCCAGCAGGTTCCCGACGATGGACAGGTCGGCGACGTGGTGGATGGGGGCGTCACCGTCGCGGTTGACGGCGACGATGGTCCCCGCCGTCTGCATGCCGGCCAGATGCTGCACGCTGCCGGAAACACCCAGTCCCACGTACAACCGCGGCGTGACGGTCTTTCCCGAGAGCCCGATCTGATGCGGGTATGACAGCCAGCCGCGGTCGACCACGTCCCGCGTCGCGCCGAGCGCGGCGCCGAGGGCGTCGGCGAGTTTTCGCGCCACCGGAAGGTTGTCGCCTCGCCCGATCCCCCGTCCGACCGCGACGACGGAATCGGCGTCGGCCAGGGCATGTTCCTGCGTGTCCTCGACAAACGCGATTCGTCGCGCGCGGGAGTGGAGCAGTTCCGCCGGCGCGGCGACGCGTTCGATGTGCATGGGCGGGACGCCCGTGCTACGGGCGCTCGCGCCCGCGTCGCGCCGTTGGGCCGGTGGTGTGCTGTGGGGTCGGACCGTCGCCATTTGTGGGCGGTGGCGGGGGGTTTGAATGGTGGCCATGATGTTTCCGCCGATGGCGGGGCGGGTCTGTAGCAGGTTTCCGGTGTTCGGGTCGATGTCCAGCGCGGTGCAGTCGGCGGTCAGTCCCGTGTGGACACGGACGGCGACGTAGGGCATGAGCGTCCGCCCCGTCGAGGTCGCGCCGGCCAGCAGAATTTCAGGCCGATGCTGTTCGATGAGCCACTCCAGGCAGGCGGCGTGCGGTTCGACGAGAAAATGTTCCAGCACCGGCGATTCGACGGCCAGCACGCGGTCGGCGCCCCGCGCGAGCAACTCCTTCAACTCGCTCTCCGCCAGCGCGGGCCCCAGCACGATCGCCGTCAACTCGCACGGCCGCTTGTCCGCCAGCTCGCGTCCTCGCGTCAGCAGTTCGTAACTGATCCGTTGCAACGATCCGCCCGATTGTTCGGCGAGAATCCAGACACCGTGATGCATAGTCACTCCGTGGGCCGTGGGCTGTAGGCTGTGGGCCGTAGGCGCGATTCGGCTACAGCGAGCCGTTTTTCGCAAAGTCAAATCGCGCCTACAGCCTACAGCCCGGCAATTTTCTTCAGGTTCTTCAGGCTTTCCAACGCTTTTTCCTTCGGTCGGACGTCGATGACGAACTCGCGCACGTTCGCGTCGGCCAGGCGCGGGAGGAAGCGCATGAAGTCCACCTCTCCGCTTCCGATGATGCGGTGGGCCTGGTCGCCTCGAAGGTCGTGCAGTCGCACCTGTCGCACATGGGGCAGGTGTTTCCAGAAAAACGCCTCCGCGACGGGGTCGATCTCCCATTGCCGTGCGTTATCGTACACGGGCAGATGCGGCGCGCGGCGATACGCGCGGGCCAGGTTCCAGCACAAGGCCAATCCCGCGTCGCCCAACAGCGGCGAGAGCACGTCGGAGATCGGTCTGGCCATCCGGGTGCATTCGACGGCCAGCACGAACCGACCGGCGGCGAGATTTATCAGTCTCCGAAGATTGGCGTTCAGCGCGGCCGTCCAGGCGGAAAGCCCCGCCGGCGGGTAGTCCAGGCGGGGTTCGGTGTCAGTGGGAAAGGTCGGCGGGAGTCCCACCGGGAGCACGACGCTGCCGGCCCCGAGATCGTCGGCGAACTGGAACAGGTCTTTGTAATATTCCAACAGTCCCGCCGCCAGCGACGGGTTGGTTTCCAGTAGCGAGCCCCCTCCCGGCCGAAGCGAGACCATGAGGTTGTACTCCTCGCGATATCGTCCCACGGCGTCGCGTTGGGCGGCCGTCAGACGCTCGCGCGAGAGCGCGGGAACATCGACGGCCAATTGCACTCCGGAAAACCCGTTCGTTCGGGCATATCGCAGCGCGTCCATGATGGAGTCGTCGTACACGGCGTGGTAGGTTGTTCGGGTCAGAATCGTGTTCATGATTCGAGTAGCGAGCGTTCGTTGAGGAATTCGACAACGCGGTCGGCGGCGGCGGCGATGGAGGCCGGATCGTTGGCGACGAGTTTTTGCCCTTTCCGCGCGACGGTGGGTTTGAAAATGCTCACCACGCGCGTGGGCGACCCTGACAGACCCAGTTGGGCAGGGTCGACGTCCAGATCGGCCGCCGTCCAGGTGGGGATGTCGCTTTGCCTTGCCCGCTGCTTTCCGCGAAGCGTCGGCAGTCGGGGGTTGGCGACCTCTTTCACCACCGTCAGCACGCCCGGAAGGTCCATGTCCAGCACCTCATAGCCGGTCTCGACCATCCGCCGCACGCGGATGACGCGTGGCGTAACGTCCTCCACCTTCGAGACGTACGAGATGACCGGCAGATCGAGAAAGGCCGCCAGTCCCGGACCGACCTGCCCGGTGTCACCGTCGGTGGCGCGTTCACCGCAGAGGATGAGGTCGGGGTCGCCGAATTTTCGGCAGGCGGCCGCCAGGACGCGCCCGGTTGCCCAGGTGTCGCTTCCGGCGAACGCGCGGTCGCTCAACAGCACGGCCCGGTCGCAGCCCATCGCCAGGGCCTCCCGAAGGGCGGTGACGGCCTTGGGCGGTCCCATCGACACGACGATCACCTCGCCGCCGTGGGTGTTCCGCAGCACCAGGGCCAATTCGATGGCATATAAATCCAGCGGATTGATGATGGCGTCCACTCCGTCGCGCACCATGGTTCCGGTGGTTTCATCCATCTTCACCGCGCTGGTTTCGGGCACCTGCTTGATGGTCACAAGAATTCGCACGCACACCTCGCAACGGCACAACGGCCCAGGCACGGGCGCCGACGCCCACGCCAGGACGCCATGATGATATGCCACAACGGGCGGCGTACGCAACGAGAATGCGTGGGTGCACGTCACATGTGTGGGTGAAAGTCGCCCAGTCTGGCCACCGGCCCCTGGCATTTTGCGTTGTAAAACGTTCCGGAGGCCAGGCTCGTTTTACAACGCAAAATGCCAGGGGCCGGTGGCCAGACTGGGCGACCTACAAACGTGACATGCATCCGAATGCGTTTGTCCCTGTGTTTTCCTCTTGCACGGTTTAAAAAGTGTGGGAGAATAAGCGGTCGATACTGGCCCCCGCGGGGTCGGTTGGGCATGTGGTGTGGAGTCTGTCATGATTTTCCATGAGGCGAGGGCCATGAATCCAATGATTCGGCTGATGGTGTTGGTGGCGGCGGCGTTGGTGTGTTCCCCGGCGTTCGGGGTGATTGTTGCCGGTGGCGACGGTACGGGCAATACCGCCGCCGACGGGAATTTTCCGGCAGGGTGGGAGTATGTCGGGATTTGCGGGAACGGTTCGGCGGTGTATCTGGGCGACGGCTGGGCGTTGACGGCGTATCACGTGAGCCCCAAGGCGTCGGTGAATTTTGGCGGTCTGGATTATGCGGTCGAATCGTCGGTCCGCCTGCACGACCCGTACAATCCCACAGCCGTCACGGACCTGACGCTGATGAAACTGGTCACCTCGCCCGATCTGCCGACCCTGAATATCGCCGCGACGCCCGCCGCGGCCGGCGATCCTATCACGATGATCGGGGCCGGCCGAAACCGGGCGGCTTCGTTCACCTGGTATGACACCGACCCCGACCCCTGGAGCGAGACCGCGGAGGATATTCTCCACACGGCCGACGCCTACAAATACGCCGACGGTCGAACCCTTCGCTGGGGAACGAACGTCGTGACCAGCCAGGTCGAGGGCATGGGGGACTATGGATACCTGATCGGATTCTGGGCGACGTTTGACGACAATGTGGGGCCCAACGAGGCGATGGCGGCTCCGGGCGATTCCGGCGGTGGTGTGTTCGACGCATCCGGCACGTTGCTGGGCGTCATGACCAACATCCGCCTGCTTGAGGGTCAGCCCTCCGAGACGGTCGCGTATGGAAACGCCACGTTCATGATCGACCTGTCCAACTATCGGGATGAAATCCTTGCCGTTACCGGCATTCCCGAACCCGCCACGCTGACGACGTTGCTGGCGGCCTCCGCGCTGGTTGCCCTGCGAAGACGCCGCGCGTAAGGAGCCGGGCCTTTCCGGTTTTTCGACTTCGAAAAAGACCGAGCGGGATTATACGGATTAAAGGATTTCCTTTTCCGAGTCATTCCGCGCGAGAAGCGTAATCCATACATCCTTTAATCCGTGCAATCCCGCTCGGTCTTCGCGAAGTCGAAAGAACCGAAAGACGATGGGGCGCCGGGCCAGGCGCGTGACCACTATGCCAAAACAACAACCCCTCCCAACCCCCGTCGCCGCCGACTGCCAAGCCTGCGGCAGTCGATGTTGCACGTACTTTTGTTTCGAGATCGACAAGCCCACAAGTTTCCAGGAGTTTGAAAACGTGCGGTGGTTCATTATGCACCAGGGTGTGACGGTGCACATCGACTCCGCGGGCGGATGGTATATTTCCATCGCCAACCGCTGCCTGAATCTCGACGAGAAAGGCCTCTGCCGCCAGTACGAAACCCGCCCGATGATCTGCCGCGCGTACACCACCGACGGATGCGATTTCACACTGGGCGATTATGAATACCAGGCCGTCTTCCATACCCCCGAGCAACTCGAAAACTACGCCCGCGCCCGCCTGGGACCCAAACGCTACGACCGTATCAAAACGGCGGCGCATAAACGAATCGAGGGACGACAGGCGAAGAAGGCGGGGAGGAAGAAAGCCACAAGCCACTAGCCACAGGCGAACAAGGGTTTGCGAGGCGTTGTGGTAAAAGCGAGCCCCCAGTTCGAGAGAGTGGTCCCGAGGCTTCGCGGACTCGAAGGATCTGATGCATGGCATATACAGTCGTGTTCCATGTCGAAGAAATCTTCGTGTCCGCGAAGCATGGAGACCACTCTCTCGAATGTGGGGTGCGATTTACCGTTTCATATCGCAAACCCTTGTCGCTTGTGGCTAGTGGCCAGGGCAAACGCATGTCGTATTCCGCACGTGGCGTGATTGGCCAGCGGCCCTGCCATTTTGCGTTGTAGAACGCGGTAAAAGCGAAGCGTTTGGCCTACGGCGACATTTTGCAACGCAAAATGCCAGGGGCCGCTGGCCAATCACGCCACGTGCGGAGGGGAGCCGAATGACCAAGAAAAGTACACGCGATCGCCCTGGGCTAGTGGCTTGTGGCTTTTTTCGGTATAACATTCCCATCTCAGCACGAGGTAACGCGAATGGACTATCAAGTGGTTAAAGGCATGCGGGATTTGTATCCCGATCAGATGCGGGTCATCACCTGGATGATGGACGCGTGGCGGCGGGTGTCGGTGCGGAACGGGTTCGAGGAGTATGAGGCTCCGATTTTCGAGTATCTCGACCTCTTCACCGCCAAGAGCGGCGATGAGATCGTCAGCCAGTTGTTCAGCCTGGAGGACCGCGGCGGGCGGAAATTGGCCGTTCGGCCGGAGATCACGCCCACGCTGGCCCGCATGATCAACGCGAAGATCAATTCGTTGCCGCGGCCCATCAAGTGGTTCTCCATGCCGCGGGTCTGCCGCGCGGAGAATCCGCAGAAGGGGCGGCTCCGCGAGTTTTTCCAGTGGAACGTGGACATCATCGGAAGCGACGAGATGCTCGCCGACGCCGAGTGCATTTTCGTGGCCGTGGACTTTCTGCGTGAGATCGGCCTGATGCCGGCGGACGTGCAGGTGCGGATCGGTTCGAGGCCGTTGGCGGCGGCGGCGTTGGCGGCGGCGGAGGTTTCGCCGGACGCTCAGCCGGCCGTGCTGGCGGTGCTGGACAAACGGCCAAAGATTACACCGGCGGAGTTCGACGCCCTCGCCGCCAAGGCGGGCCTGTCACCGGAGCAGTCGGCCGCCATCTGTAAATTCCAGGACGCCGCCTCGCCCGCTGACGTGCTCGCGCTGCTGGGCGACTCGGTGGCTGAGCCGGTGGCGAAATTGCAGGAATTGCTCGCCCGCCTGGCCGCCATGGGCGTGGCGGACTACTGCACGCTGGACCTTCGCGTGGTTCGCGGGCTGGCGTATTACACGGGAATCGTGTACGAGGTGTTCGACGCGGGCGCGAACCTGCGGGCGCTGGCCGGCGGCGGGCGGTACGACAACCTGCTGGAGGTCCTCGGTGGTCCGAAGGTCGGCGCGTGCGGGTTCGGAATGGGCGACGTGGTGCTGGGCATTTTGCTGGAAGAAAAAGGCAAATTGCCGGAGTCGCTCTCCGCCGGAAGCGTCGAGGTGTTCGTCATCGACGGCGGCGACGGCCTGCTTGACAAGGTGCTCGACGTGGTGGGGCGGTTACGTCGCCGTGGCGTGTCGGCCGACTTCAGCTACAAGCGCCAAAACGTCGGCAAACAACTCAAAGCCGCCAACGGAAGACAAGCCAAAAAAGCCCTGATTTTACTAGGTGGCGAAAACGTGGCGGTGAAAAACCTTGCCACGGGCGAGCAGGCGGAAATGACGTTGGAGCAGTTTGTTGGCGGGATTGGGTGAGGCTGTTGTCTGGTTTGAAACGTAATGGATTAGCCTTCCCGTCCTCGCGCGATATATGCCGGCATTGTCGCGGGGGCGGGCACAACGTCTATGGGGTCTTCGTCATCGGCGTACGCCTCTCCATTCCGGATTTTTTCCAAAGTGCGTTCGCACGGTCGCACGAATCCATTTTCTCCGAAAAGTCCGGGACAAACTTGATGACTTCGTCCCTGCCAACCACATGGAGTTTCCCTTTAACGAACAAATCCCCCAATACAGCCAGGGTTTGCGGGGCGTTGTATTGGTTTTTATCACGGTCGACAAGGCAGTCGACAACGCCGCTGCTTTCGTATAGTTCATGAACGGACGTTTGGCCATCGTCAAAACAAAAGGCAATCACCCAGTGCTTGAAGATGCCCTTTGACGACTGGGTACCTTGCGGCCCGAATCGATAGTCAGCGTTCATCGCGTTACGAAGTTTCTCAATCGAGTCAGGATCGCCAATTTTAATCTGCACCGATGGCGTCCCACGGAAGATGTCCGCGTTATACCCGACAACCGTGTGGACATCTCCGGGGATGAACGGTACCAGTACCGTCCTTGTAACGCGAGGGTTGTCAGCAGCTTGTTGTCGAATGGAGAAAACAACAAAGCATGAAAGGGCGCCAAAGAATGCAATCCAAAATAATTTCGAAGAGCTCTTCATATATCAATTGTCGATATCCGATCTGTCTGGCTTGAGCAAGGAACAGGAGGCATAATCGTTCGCTCGCGCCTTGGCCGAACTCGAACCGCCGTTGTGCACGGCATCCCACGACGCTCGATTGCGAGATGGAACGACGTTGGATGCCGTACACCACGCGTGCTTGACTCAAGCCCGTGGCGCGAGCGAGCGATTATATGAACATAAAAAACGCCTGACCCCAGGGTTCGCGGCGTACGGCTTACCCTGGGCTATATACGACGCCGCTTCGCGGCTGTGTGCCGGCGCGCATCATTGTGAGGTCGGGAAGGCCAAACTATTGTTTTCCACGCCAACCATGCTACAGTCTCGTACAAGGAGCGTCCACATGATGCGCACGTATGCGATGTGTCTGGCGGTCGCGTTGATCGGAGTCATTGCGGTTTCCGGTGAAATGTTCGCCGACCCAAGCGCCGGCGTTACGACCCGCCCCTTGACCACGGGGCCCACCACCGATGCCGCGATTCGTCCCTCGACCACGCGCCCCAGCGACGGCGAAGCCACGTTCTTCGATGCTCGTATCCTCCGCGGCATTCGCCACGTGGTGTTTGTGGCTGACCGTAGCGAATCAATGGCCATCAGCGAAAACGGCGACCCCCTGCTGAACACCGTCAAGAAGCAGATGGGCCTGGCCATTGGCCAACTGAATGATAAGCAGAATTTTCACGTGATCTTCTATTCTTCCGGCAAGCCGCTGGAACTCGACGGAAAAGCCCTTGTTCCGGCTACGGAGAGAAACAAGGAGAAGGCGGCCGCGTTCGTGGAGAAGGTTTCCGCTTCGGGCAGAACCAACCCGTTGCCCGCCCTGGAGCGGGCCGTGGAAGTGCTCAATCAGGACAAGAACAGCAAGGGCAAACAGATGTGCCTCCTGACCGACGGCGACTTTTCGGACATCGAAGCCGTCACAACGTACATCATGAGCAATTGCAAAGGCATCATCGTCCACGTATACGTATTCGGCGACGAATCCCATCCGACCATCCGCGACGCGATGAAAAAAACCGCGAAAATGACCGGCGGAACCTTCAAAGTCATCGGTGGCGAGTAACACGATAATCTCTCGATTTTCCAACGTCCTCTCTGTGGTTCTCCGTGACTCTGTGGTAAAAACTACGGCACCCATATGGCGGACCGCGGCATTCATTACGAGTCGGCGTTTGAGGATTACCTTCGCTCGAAGGGCTGGCCGTACGTGTGCGTGGATCAGGCCAAGAAGGCGATTTTCGCCGACGCGGCCGTGAAGAGTTTCGATTTTCTGGTCTACAGTTCCGCCGGACCGAATCTGCTGGTGGACGTGAAAGGGCGGAAATTCCCCGATTCTGTCGCCGGTGGTTCGAGGGCGGCCTCCCGCGCGTGGGAAAACTGGGTGACGCGCGACGACGTGAACGGGCTGACGGAGTGGGAAACCGTGTTCGGCCGCCAGGATTTCCACGCCGTGCTCGTATTCGCGTACTGGCTCCAGGGTCCGCCGCAACGGAGTCCGTTCAACGACATTCACTTTTTCCGCCAGAAACACTACGCGTTCGTCGGCGTGGACCTGGCCGACTACATCGCCGCCGCCCGCCCCCGCAGCCTGAAGTGGCAAACCCTCACCATGCCGACGAGTATTTTTCTACAACATGCGCGGGATATCAGCACGTTCTTATAGGCTGTTAGACTGTTAGGCTATTAGACTGTTAGGCGCCGCCCATGAAGCTTTTGGCCTAACGTTTCATAAGCCTCTCCCTGGCAGCCTGATAGTCTAAAAGTCTAACAGCCTATTCCGCCTCGTCCGTCGTACGGAAGAGCAGGTCGATCTGGTCGATTTGTTGTTGCGCCGGGGCCACCAGCGGGACGAAATCGGCGATCTGCTGGGCGCTGATCGTTTTGGCCACCGTCGTGCCGAATTCCTCCACCAGTCCCGTCGCGCCGCGGGCCAGCACGAGCGGTCGAAGGCGCTGCCACATCGCGCCCATCCGCACCGAGGTCTCGCGAAGCTGCCCCACATTGCCCGACATCACGAAAATCTCCAGCCGCCGGGCGTAAAACGCCATCATCCTCGCCTCGGTGGGAACCTCCGTGCGGTACGGGTCGGCCAACTGGGCCGTCAAGGCGGTGGCGTTGTTGGAGTAATTCATCGCGCTGACCATATCGCGCACGTAGATGGCGTCGTGCAGGTCGCGAAGCGTGGTGTCCAGCTCCGCGAGCAACTCGGCGTTGTCAGCCGTTTTGGGAATGTGCCTGGTGTCCGCGACCAGCGCCCCGTAGCAGACCGCGGCCGCGTCCCAGTCGGCTACCTTGCTGGCCTGGAACACCTCCCAGGCCCGGTCCTCCGCCGACAGCGTCGCCTCGGGAACGGGCAACTGCCCCCCGAAGGGCGCCGGGGAATGAAACCGCGCCGGTTCATCATACGCCGCCGCCCGTTTCGATCCACATCCCGCTGCCACGCCGGCAACGGCCATGAAAACCGCCAGCGACAATCCCGTCACCACTCGCCCCCGATACGCCCATATGTGTGAACTCATAGTGTCCCCCTTGTGATTCACCAAGGCATTCTATGCCCGCCGCCGCCACGCAAATCCGAAATCCCAAGCACGAAATCCGAAACAAATCTCAAAACAGAAAATTCCAAGCCCCAAACGACGATGCCATGCGTCCAGACGCATGGTGTCGCCGTTTGGAATTTTCCTCTTTGGATTTTGCGATGGCGTCAGCCCATCGTCACCTTCACATGGTGTTCCGGCTGGTGCGGCGGGGGCAGGAGCGTGCCGTCGATGGGCTGGTCGTCCAGGAGGATTTGCTTCACGCCGCGCTCGACGCCGGCAGCGTTGGCCACCTCGATGTTGTACCAACTTCCGCGGAAGCGGCGGCGGACGGTGAAGGTCTTCCACGTCGGGTCGATCACCGGGTCCACGCGCAGACCGTCGTACTCCGCCCGGACGCCCAGGATGTAGTCCAGCATGGAGCGGAACATCCACGCGGCCGTTCCGGTCA
>Ga0123353_10009787_pt1 | contig 13281 bp, 9 predicted proteins | sample TergutLab28metaG_3_FD_92763 | JGI IMG/M metagenome (GOLD analysis project Ga0123353, IMG submission 92763) | Labiotermes labralis P3 segment gut microbial communities from Petit-Saut dam, French Guiana - Lab288 P3 | ecosystem: Host-associated > Arthropoda: Insects > Digestive system > Gut ...
AAAACGTCAGTCACAAATCAACTGAAATGGGGAGGAGCTCCGTCTTGCATAAAAATAACCCTACTTACAATTTCTTGTTCGAATGTTTCAATCTGTGGAAACACGTACTGTTCAAGTAAATCGAGATAGACAATCCCGTCCATCTTTTTCGATGATCCTGTATTACGCAACTATTACGCAACCCGCGGCCACATTTGTAGCTTGTGTGTGTGTGTGTGTGTGTGTGTGTGTGTGTGTGTGTGTGTACTATAGCAATTAATCATTTAGGCAGCTGGTATACCACTCATTGTTATGTTTACACGTGCGGTCCGCGAACCAGCCCACAGTAATGGTTGTGGCCGTTTGCCAAAAAATGTTTGGACACCGCAGTCTTAAAAGCATCCCGCTCTTGGTTCCTTGAGTATCATTCTTCACTGTCATCTGTACAGTTTGACAAGGCATAGGCCTGATGTGTCCTTGTGCTAAAGAAAAGCGCTCACACCAGTTTCAAGTAGTCCACGTGATGTAGCAACAATTTGTAGCGAACAACCCATCAGCCTGACGAACTTTATCGTTGTCTGGACCGACCAGCGGACGATGGGAGCCTGGATAGCTCAGTTCGTATAGTGACAGGTGAAGCCGCAAAGGATTTTCCCTTCGCCACCGTATGCAGAATTGTTTAAAGGCTCAACCAATCTTCTACGTAATTAGTGTAAAGATGGACCAACCACGTCAACCGCATCACAACACCCCGCTGCCCTTCCCCCATAACTATTCGTACTCTGGTGTCTAACGCAGCTCAGGGACAGCGTTGAACATTTCGCACAGTGAGTCATAGTGTGATCTGACAGAAGTGTAGGGTTCTTGGTGCGATATGTGCATATGTGCATATGCTGCGCGTAATTTTAACAGCTAGGCTACAGAGGTGGGACTCGAATCCCGCCTTTCTGAATCTACGTTCTGCGAATGATATGTCGTTTTAATACATAATATGAATGTACTGTAGGTGAAGGAAACCGAACGTAATTGTGTTGGCGAAAAATAAATCAAGAATGGCCAAAGCGAATCAGCTAATAACATCGCCAATGTTTTAAACGAGGGCTTTTTGCTTCTGCAGATTCAGGAACTCACGTTCCACTCGCCTCCAAAACATCGTGTGACTTACGGACAGTTTGTCAGCGCACGTGTCATTTACACGTGTCCCTCGCAGTAGCTGAACCGTGCGGTTACTTGGCCCATGAGAACGTTGGAAGACGCGAGGTGTATTGTTTCAGTAGCACACAGGCAAACACACACATGGCCTACACGTGTACGGTTAATTATATTCAGGGCCGGCCCGAAACGCGTAGGCGCCCCGCGCAGGCTAATTTGGTGCCCCTTAGTGGTAATATTGTTCAAACTTTTTCGGCGTAGGGCAGGGCTGACGAAACTTTCGAAGGCGAGCGCCGAAATTGCGCGTAATTTTCGGAGAAGTGTTTTTGCGTGTGGGAACGCGACTTTGCTGCAACCGTATCTCTCTGATTTTTCCAGCGACTCCTTAACTCCCTTTATTGGGACTGGCTTGCCCCCTGTGTGCGGCTGTAATTATATTCCTAAATAACAACCTCATGTACCCACCCCCACTTCCGCCGCCGCCGTCGCAGCGAGATAAACTTTCGGATTAATATTATTTTACAGATTCTGCCACCAGCGCTGCCTATTTTGTGTGGGTGGCTAACTTGGTCTCTCGGACGGAGGGAAGAAACCAAGGCGAGTGTGTTCCAGAATAGGCCTCAGAAGGACGAGATAACAGGGAAATGGAGGAAATTCCACAGTGAGGAGCTTAACCTTTGGTGCCGGAATTATTTTTTTAATTTTAGCACACCCGGTGTATAAAATGTGAATAATACAGGAACCAAATATGTTAGAATTATGAAACAAACTGCGTTTTGAAGAGAAAAAAAACAGAGAGTATATACCGTGTTTAAAATATTCAGTAACTGTATTTGTTGAATAAATATATAAAATGCAACTTTAGAGGTTAGCGGCGCGGTACGACCACTATAGTTGACATTAGGCGTCAAAAAGGTTAATGATCTGTACTCGCCAAATATTCGTGTGTTGAAATTAAGGAGATGGGCGGGGCAAGTAGCACGTGTGAGGGATATCAGAGGCGCTTAAGGGATTTTGGTGGGGAAACCTGAAGGAAATGACACCACTTGGAAATCCAGGCGTAGTTGGGAGGATAATATTGAAATTGAGAGGCCATAGTCTGAATTGATATGACTCAGGATAGGGACAGGTGGCGGGCTGTTGTGATAACGGTAATGAACCTTTGGGTTCTATAAAATGCGGGGAATTTTCTAACTAGCTGTGGAGCTGCTAGTTCTTCTGGAAGGCCTGTAATGAAAGGATTCTACAAGCCACAAATGAGAGTTTTGAAAGCCAATTACAGTGACATTTCAGTTCATCCAGGCAAGTGAACGTTGCAAAAAGATCCCAGTGTTACTGGGTCGGTGTGTTCCGGTTTTTGGTATACCTCGGGCCTTAACAAGGTTTTATCGCGGAAGGAAGTGGCATCGTTGGAAATCCTTAGGCGGAAGTTCGTTTTATAAACAGTTTTTCTTGTTAGTGTGCAAATTGAATAAGAAACATTGAGTCAGGGGTGAACAAACCCCGGGTGACTTAATTTTTTTTTTTTTGCGCTGGCTCCCAATATTTTCAGCATAATTGTTGCATTTCTTTTACTCGTATACAAAATGTGTATCATTTCGCACGTGCCGAGCAAGAAACGCCAGATGACAGTTTCACGTGTCACTACACGATTGTGGGCCCTTAATATGAAATTTTCTGAAATTCAGTTCTTTGGAGCCTAGAATTTGAGGTGGATCCTAGATTTCTGGAAAATTTGTGGATCCATATTTTGAGTCATTGCGTTTTTTTTTTAGGAGCGTTCGCACGAAAAGCGCCCCTTTAGGTGAGGTGCGCGCTCTTTTTTTGGAATTTTTACGCAGCTTACAAGCCCAAAAGGGCGCAGATCTCATTTGCACCGCGGTGGAGGCCAGAAACCATGCAGCGCCTATTAGCTGCGTGGTGCCTGTCCGCTTATAACAGCTCGGCTCCTACTGGACGGATTTTCATTATATTTGGTATTTGAGAATTCTAGTAAACTCTGTCGAGAAGATTCGGGTTTGGTTAAAATCGGACAAAAGTATAGTTCAGCGATGTGTAGCGCAGTAATGTAAAAGGAACGTATTGTTTTATACCGTCGTCATTATCTTATAATGGGGCACGCAGTGGGGCAGTTGGTTGAGGCACCGCGCTACAAGCCGGTAGGTCGCGGGTTCGATTCCCGATTGTGTCACTGGAATTTTTCATTGACATAATCCTTCGGCCGCACTATGCCCCTGGATTTGACTCAGCCTCTAACCGAAATAAGTATCTGGAATTTGTGTGGTAAAGGCGGCCGGTGCGTAGGGCTGACAACCTTACCACCTTAATGTGCCGATTGTCCTGAAATCTGGGAGCCCCAGCCTCCTGAAACCTTCTGATCCTTCCGGGCCTGTAATTGGATTGGTTTACCATTGTCGTATTACACAGTAACTATAAGAAGGCATTGTTGAGTCTCCATCGCAACAATCATCACGCGAACTTGCCAGAATGTTACGTTATACGTACATTACCCGTCTTGTTCGCTGTTTTTTTTTTGGCGTGGCAGTAAACATTTCTAACGATGTGTTAGAGCAGCTAGGCCATGTTGAGATACATACCTTCCATATACACTGCGCTATATACGAACCCAAACTCAAAGAGTGTGCCCTTATTGTGGTTTTGTAACCGCAGTATGCCATAGCTTTCTGCTCACATCAGAAGGGTTGCATATACCCCATTTGTCCAAGCTGAGGACAAATGATAAATGATGGCGTGACTCTGTCGGAAGCAGAAGTTGCAATTCGCATGTTGGCTGTTGCAAAAGAGGAGGAAGGGAATTGTGCACAGGGGAATGGTCGCTAGCCAACCTGCCCCCAGCCATATACACAATCCACCCCTTATATGAGAACCACCCCCCCCCCCATCCTCTTGCTATTTCCTCTATAACAATCCTGAATCCTGGGGCTGTGGTTGTCCTCGTTTTCTGAAAAGTCTCTGAGCGCCAAACTATAGAACGAGCATCCAGGGTCCAGGAACTAAGTGAACAGTCGCAGATTGTCACTGAGATTTCCTAATAGCTCCTACCACTCGGTATTTGAATACGGGAAGGCACGCCGCTGATTTCTCTTGTTCCGAATGACTATGGTAATGAAATTCTATTACCACGCTTAAAATATAATGAAATTAAACGACTTTTGAAGGAATTACTTTGTCAGTGGTCGAGGGGACCGCGGTGGCACAGTGGTTAAGGTGCTGTGCTGCAAATCGGAAGATCGCCGGTTCGATCCCAGCTGGTGTCATTGGAATTTTTCATTGACATAAAAGCCTTCCGATCACACTATGGCCCTGGGGTCGACGCAGCCTCTAACAGAAATGAGTACCAGGACCATTTCCTGGGGGTAAAGGCGGCCGGTGCGTAAGGCCGACAACCTTACCACCATTCTGAGCCGTTGTCATGAAATCTGGGAACCTTAACTTCCTGGAACCTTCTGGGCCACTCCAGGCCTGTAACGGGACTGCTTCACCATTATTATTTTTTTAGTGGTCACTGTGCGTGACCACTGAATTAACATTTAAGAACTCTGTGTTCCTCACCGCGGAGGTCTGGGTTCAATCCCATGATCCATTTGGGATTTGTGGTAGACTGGCACTGGGAAAAGGTTTTCCGCCGCGTGCCGCTGGTTTTCCTTGTCATTATCATTACCCCAGCGCTTCACAAACATTTACGTCGTTTTTACCCGTCTGTCACCGACGTCATAGGTTAGCAATTGACATCGTCGTTAGTTCAAACTCCTTAGAAGTGCACATTGCATTTTTCCAGGTAGTGTATTTCCGTTTTAATATTGGACGTAGCCTGAATGATGCAATCTTCAGTGCCATCAACCTAATGGCGGCACACAAGAAGTGCCGAAACATGTAAGAGATTGTGCACCTGTTGTGTTCACATGTGTTCCAGTGCATGTAAGTTTGGTAGGATGAATTGTTAGTGTAGTTTTGTGTTCTTTATGAATTTTCTATACGCAATTAACTGCCTGGTCTTCGACCAAGAGGCGGTGTGAGGCAGGAACTGAATTCTTAAATATGATTACAGTTAATTTTAATCATCGAAATAGCTAATATTTTTAAGTTATGACGTATTAGACTGTCATTTTCTTATTCCATTCTCTTCCCCACGTCGTCCTAGATTATCGTCAGGGGCCTCTAATCCCAGGCACTTACACCCATTACGGTGTTTCACGTAAAAAAAACTACAGTTTACCATAGAACAGGCCACTTAGGCCCAGAGGGGGAGTAGAGGTATAACTTTACTCTTCCTTCAACCTCGGCGCTAGATTTGGGATAAGTGGTCAACGCCACGCCCCGGCCGATTTACCCCCGGGAAAGACCTGGTACCCATTGTATAGGGGCCTGGGTGGAACGCACGGCCGGTCTGGACGGGTGGAAAGTCTCGCCCGCCCTCCGGGATTCGATCCCCGGCCCCTAAGTGTTTCACATAGTTACTAACATCGGTAGCACGTATCCAGGTGAAACAGGCACTTTGGCCAGTACAGTAAAATCCGGAACTCGGCTTTAATCAGTATCCTTGGCTGTCTGTGCTTCAACCCCTGACTTGTCGGCGCCCAAGTGCATTGTCGAATACATTTCCAGCTGTTTTCGATTTTTTAAGTAAATTTTCGGAAGTGTAATTTATACGGTTCAAACACCACCGATTTGTTGTTACGAGCCGAGTATTGTTGTGCCTCGTATCACGAGGAAGCACTTGCATGTCGAGTTGCATTCTCGCCGCCGAGATGAATAAGGATTATAGTTGTGTGCGCGGTTTTGTCGTGTTCGAGATGAAAGGCGCAAAAGAAGCGCGTCTGTTAATTTTGACCCTCCGACCCTTTGTTTTTATCCGCCTGTAACTTGCTGATAATTTTTTCCTTTGCGCCCCGCGTCACATTGGATAATAAAAGCACATACCAACACACCTGCAATAAAAGCGCATACCAACACACCTGCAATAAAAGCACGTACCAACACACCTGCAATAAAAGCACATACCAACACCTGCAATAAAAGCACGCACCAACACACCTGCAATAACGAAGCGGTGCAACCAGTCATGTTGCAGAAGCTGCAAAACTTCTGTTTCCTGTGCGTATGTACAGACGGTGTTGTCCAGTGTGTAGGTCCTTAGGCCTTACATATGTGACGTGCTTCAAATTGGTGGTGCAGTTTAGCTGCTGTTCGTGTAGACACGTACTGCTACCTACATACATACATACATACAAAAGTTCGTTCGTTCGTTCGTACATACGTATGAATGTATGTATGTTTGCATGTATGTATGTATGTATGTATGTGTGTATGTATGATGTATGTGTGTGTGTATGTATATGTGTGTATGTATGTGTGTGTGTATGTATATGTGTGTGTGTGTGTGTATGTATACTCGTATGTGTGTGTGTATGTATGTGTATGTATGTATGTATGTGTATGTATGTATGTGTATGTATGTATGTATGTATATGTGTGTGTGTATATATGTACGTACGTACGTACAAGTATGGATGTGTGTGTATGTATATATGTATGTACGTATGTATGTACGAGTATGTAGGTAGGTAGGTAGGTATGAATGTATGTATGTTTGCATGTATGTATGTATGTATGTATGTATGTGTGTATGTATGAACGAGTATGTATATATATATATATGTATGTACGTACGTCCTGTACGCCTGTACATACGTACGTATGCACCTCATTCGTGTATGTTCCGTGGGACAGTGATAGCAGGATGGATAATAAATCGTAAAAATAAAATAATACAAGTGTAGTACCGCACAATGCAAGACATGCAACGTAACCCTGAGGCACTTTCGTGTAATCATTGTTGCCGTGGAAAAGTAATAATTGTTACATATTCTGAGTGTGTGTTTGTAGCCTTAGTTATCCGGCTTGCAAGTCGTGTGCGCCATATTACATTGTTATCTGTGGCCGTATTTTTTTCACATTATCTCATAAACGGTACGATTTTCGGGGGAAAAAATTATTGAACATAAAATGTATTTTGATTTTCTCAACAATTTTTATCTGAAACATTTCTCGTTCGAAGCACTCAGCGAGACATTTCATAAATGTACCCACTTCGTAATGTAAAGTACCCGCTATTCTTGTAGATTTTAATGACACTTGAATATTTTCAACAGATCTTCGAAAAATGCTCAGATAAATTTCATGAAAATCCGTCCAGTGGGAGCCGATTTGTGCCATACGGACGGACAGAGAGACATCTAATAGTTACTTCTCGCAGTTTTGCCAAGGCGCCTAATTTCGCCTTAGCTAATCATACTGTTCAATAAATGTATTAAGTACGTATGGAAACAAGACCGAGTCACTTTAAAGCAACATACATGGTTTTATATAATGCCAGAATTGGTACTTTGTATCTGACGATGTGAGAGTGTGGTGATCAGATTAATCTCGTGGTTTCTGTATTGAGTGGGTGAAGCTAGCAACGTAATCCCCGTGTAGACTATATTGTTTTCTCGCTAATGACGATCATAGAAAGACCGAAACATGTTGGTATTTTAATAAACCTCCTTTACTGTATTTTGTGTGTGTACATTGGCGATTCCTCTCGAGCATGTTATTCGAGATACACGGCGAACAGTGAATTTGGTATATGAACGTACAGTTCGTTGACTTTACTCCTTAACGTGTCGCGACTGCAGCTTACCGGTTCTTATCTCTGTCAGTGTAGTTGCTGAATCTGGTAATGAGTTTCGTGTACAAAACAAGGGAGGTTTTATTCCATTAATTTTGACTGTGACATTCGAATGTCTCATAATACCTTGAGGGAAAATTTCCTGCAGGCATGTTCGTGTCTGTCGCAAAAGTGTAGTCATATCCATGTCTAACCGGTTATCCAGCAACCGCTTGTCTTGTTGCTAGCGCTCTGGGCGTTCTTGTGACGCAGTCATCCGTTTCGTGCTGTCTGACGCAACGGGAATCATTCTTACCAGTGGCTTACACACACTCCCCAAATTACGCAGATTTCAAGTCATGCATTTTCAGACACCCAACTAAGAAATAAAACTGAAATTGCGCCATTTTTTTAAAGCTCCGCTTGTTCTTCCTTGCGGCAATGAAAGCGCAATAAGACGAGGTGGTGGAAGATTACTGCTGGGCATTAACACAGACGGTGGGTTCGTCATGCTGGGGCTGATCAGGTGCCATTGTGTTGGGAATTTTGATTTCAACTTGACTGCGTCGTATAATCATGATACAGTTTGTTATACGTATACTCGATTCCGAATTCCGCTTCACCTTCCGGACGTAACCACTGCAAAATATTACGTGATGGCTAAGTTTAGATAGTCTGTTTCCGAAGCGAGATTTGAACCTGGGACCTAAGGAATACGTAACACAAGGTCAGACCTCTGCCGCCACATTAGATTGTTCCAGCTTGCTGAAGTGCGCGTACAAATGATCTTTGCTAAAACAGACCATGATGGCCCAGAGGGGAGTAGAGGAATGGCTCTACTCTTTTTTTAACCTCGGCGCTAGATGGGGGTAGAGGTAAACGCCACGCCCCGGCCTCTTTACCCCCTGGAATGACCGGTACCTATTGTATAGGAGACTGGGTGGGCCCCAGGGCCAGTCTGGACAGGTGCGGAAAATCTCGCCCCAACCGTTATTAGATTAGATCTGCGGACCGTCCAGCCCGTTGCGAGTTGCTATATCAACTGCGTTGACTCGGCCCACCCTTTCTTGTTTGTGAAGTTTCTTTTCTAACTTCAATTTCATACCCCTCTCCCCTCCTGTTTGACAGGTTTAAAACACCGCAGCTTCTTACCTGTATTCATTTATCTTATTTGAGCAGTGACTTAGAGTCTTTCATGAAATTTATTTTTCATTGCCCGCTGCCTGTCACGCCGTTATCATTCCTCTTTCTTCTTCTTGGTGTGACCTCAATCTACGTACTCGTTGTGCCTGTAGAGGGTAGACGTACGCAGACTCGGTGGGACTCCCCATGACAAATACCTCTACCTGACAACACACAACACTCACAACAGACATCCATCCATCCATCCCCCCGCCAAGATTCGGTCTCACAATCCCAGCTAGCCAGCGGCTGCAGGCGTAAGCCTTGGCCCGCTCGGCCAGTGGGATCGGCTTGTAATCATTTCTTGGTAGTATAAGACAGTAAGTCTGTTCTTGTGCACAACGTAAATGCGTCTGAATGAGTAGAGATATAGCTAGAATGGGGTGAGCGGTCAGCCGAACGAATCGGCCGGTGTAGCCCGGGAAAAGAGTCCACTGTACCCTTTGAAGAGGGGTATGGGTGGACCCCAGGGTCGATATGGACACTTTGGAGAGGGGAAAAATCTCCCGCTCCTCTCTACTCGTATAAGTTCCAGCACGTCCATTTACTATGATGTCTGCCGTGTTTATGTACGTTTGTGTGTCTTGGAATTGGCCGATCTCCAGTACAAGGAATCGCACCCAATGTGCAGAGGGAGGTTGTCATTTTTCCGAATTTATTCTGAAGCATAATTGTCATATGGCTAAATACGTCAGAACCTAAGTAGATACTTGATCGAAATCCGTGGTTGATGGTTGTACTGCAGGCTGTGTGGAATCTTGAGCAATTCTTAGGGCTCAGTAAGCGTCCCATTTACGGGTGTCAGGACCCTTCCAAAAAGCAAAGCTCCATCCTAATGTTTGTGCGAGTAAAACTTCAATATTTTCACTGTGAAATGTGTAAGATCTGTCAAGTAGGATGACGAGGCAAATCCAGCAAGTCATTTTTCATGTAAATGACACGTAAAAAAGAGAAATACAGCGACACAGCTATGAAGGACGTCCCCCACCCCCCAGCATACCGCACCACTTACACTGCCTTGAGTACAGAATAAAGCGCGGTGTCCCGGGCAAGCCTCATTTAAACATTCCTGCAAAAAGACGTTTGTTCGCGTCTGTTTTGACATCTAGTGCACATGGCTACTATGCCTGCCGTCTGATTTTAAACCAGAAAATACAATAGTAGCTGCCTGAAAACTGTGTGTGTGTGTGTGTGTGTGTCGTTACCGACAAACAGATCGCTGTGTCACGAACTCACAATTTACATCGCAGGTCTTCGCAGTTGCTGTAGTGGTATAGCTATTTACTGCTGTTCTGGAAGTGCCTGGTTAACCTATCGGTCAGAGTGCCGGCTTTCAATCAACAGTTTGCGTGTTTTTACCTAGTCTTTCCATGCGCAGTCTGTTGGCAGTAGGCTACATCACAGCGGTGCACGATCACACTTGGTCTCCTTACTAATTCCAGTCGTCATTATCCAGTACAGAATGTTGCTTTATTCTGGGATGTGACACCGTCTTGTGTGGTAAGAGTACCGACGTTTCGGAAGATTTTTTTTTGCTACCGTCTTCAGAGTGTAGTGTTTTGGCAGTAATGTCGACACGCTTGTCCTAGGTTACCCGCTGTCACTGGCCAGAGGACTGCACCCCTCGTATTCCCGTCATGGTACGCCCCTTCATACGGTCTGATCCTGTCTTTTACTGCAGTGTGTCTGGATGCTGCACACGGCTTACCTCGCGTAGAACAATGGACCTTGTATCCCGAATCTGGTGGTTGATTAGGTCTGAATTGGATGAGTCGTGACCAGTGGTATGAGCTGTGTAGCTATCGTTAGTTAAGTTACTTCTATTGGATTAGTGAAAGAGATCTCCTCCACGATCACCCGACAGTTGAAGCCAACAATCTGTGGCATTTCTGCAGTAAGAAATTACGCTCATACATTGGACGTATGCTGGAGATAAAGATTCCCTGAGTAAAAACCGGCACAGAAAAGGTTGAATAACCACGGAATGAATCATTCTACAGAGCAGGACAGAGGAGGCTCTTTTGTAGACGATATTGCACGATATTTGACCCACACACAGGATCGTGTGGTATTTATGGATGTAGACAGTCTGTCATTAAAAAATGTCTATGGATTTCATTTACATCTGAAGCCGCATCTGAAAAAAAAAGTTTAAAACACGAGTAATCCTTGAAATGTACCGTTAGGACGGTACAAGAAACTCATTTTATCCGTTTGAGCGGCAAGGATACGTACTGCATTGAAAGATACACTGCAAAGTGTGTAGGTATGTGTGTGTGCGTGGTGTGTGTTGTGTGTGTGTGTGAGTGTGTGTGTGCGCGCGTGGTGTGTGGGTATGTGTGTGTATGCGTGTGTGTGTGTGTATGCGTGTGTGTGTGCGCGTGGTGTATGTTGTGTGTGTGGGTGTGTGTGTGTGTTGTGTGTGTTGTGTGTGTGCGTGATGTGTGTGGTGTGTGTTGTGTATGTGCGTGGTGTGTGTTTTGTGTGCGTGGTGTGTGTGTGTGTGTGTGTGGTGTGGTGTGTGGTATGTGTGTGTGGTGTGTGTGTGTGGTGAGTGTATGTGTGGTGTATATATGTGTGTGTGTGTGTACATATTAATAATTCTCCACAAAATTCCGTTTATTTCAAAACTTTGTCTTGTTCTGTCCAAATAATATCCACATTTTATGCAAAAGGTGCACTAACATTTAAATACCCACCGCGCACGATAACGGTTAATGTATCGAGTAACACCACCAACACTAAAGGGGGGGGGTCAAAAGCTTTATCAATCGCTAATCAGCGGATTGGTGCACATGTTCATGCTTCGTCAAGAACAAAACAGGGTAAAACTGCGACATACTTAACAGCTAATAACAGCTAAATCCTTGTAAAATATGAAAAGTTCAAATGTTTGGGACCGGTACTGACAAATGAAAGTTACATGCGTGTTGAAATGAAGAGCAGAATAAATTCGGGCAATGGGTGCTTAACGTTCGCTGCTGGATCTTTTGTCTCCCACGGTGCTATGTAAAAACATAAATATTAAAATAAACAGAACCAGAATTTTGCATGTTACTCTGTATGGGTGTGAAACTTGGTGTTTTACTTTGAGTGAAGAACATATTTACATGGTGTTCAAGTATGGTGTGTGGAAATTTGGGAGGGGGGGGGGGGCGCGAAGGGAACAGGAAGAAATTGTGTAATGAGAAAACACATTATTGGCAATCTTATGTTTATTGGCTCGTGCATCATCTTGATAGTTGAATAAAGAGAGACCAACTTGATGTCACTTGCTTTTTTATTTCATTATTTATGCTGAACATGTTTCGGATGTTAATACATCCATCCTCAGGAGCTTGCGAATTAATTTGTTGAGTTGCCAGAGCAATACAACTCATGAAACAACTCGACAAATAAGTCGCAAGCTCCTGAGGATGGATGTATTAACATCCGAAGCATGTTGAGCATTAAATAATGAAATAATAAAGCAAGTGACATCAAGTTGGTCTCTCTTTATTCAACATTATTGGCACTTTCATAAAACTTTATTAGAGGTGGTCAGTTGAGAGATGGTAAGGTGGGCGGTCCATGTGGCAGAAATGCTGGAGAAAAGAAATGCATACGGAATTTTGGTAGAGAAACAAAAAAAATGGAGCTCAAGACCTAGGTGTATATGATCCGATAATACTACAGGACTTGGCGAAGTAGGATGTAAGGTCGCTGGCAGTATGCGTCTGGCTCAGGATAGTGCACAATGGTGGGCTGTTGTGATCGCGGTGATGAACCTTCGTTTTCCATAAAATACGGGGAATTTCTTGACTAGATGACAGACTCTTGGTTGGTTTGTTGGTTAGCTGGTTAGTTAGTATGTTAAGCCGGCGTTGAAATCGAATTTACTCAACTCTTTCCGCACAAGAGCATTTTGAAAGAAATTTACTGACGAATTCATACGTATTTTACTTACTAGCGCCTTAACGTGCCATGTTGTGTAGTCTAATGCCAATGATAAATAGTGAATTAGAAATTTATTGAACATATACCGTGCGTTCGGAAAGTCGCTGTGCACTAAGGCACAAGCAGATCTGCAGCACAAGCGTTAGCGAATACAATTAAACGGTTTCAGGCCTGTATAGACACTCGTGGACATCACTTTCAACACCTTTTGTACGTGCACAGCGACTTTCCGAACTTCTCCTCCCGTGCGTCACCGTGTGCCATCACATTTCAGCTGGACTCTACCGTAGCTTAATTGCACAGCGACTTGCCGAACTTCCCCTCCCGTGCGTCACCGTGTGCCATCACATTTCAGCTGGACT
>Ga0123353_10009789_pt1 | contig 13278 bp, 12 predicted proteins | sample TergutLab28metaG_3_FD_92763 | JGI IMG/M metagenome (GOLD analysis project Ga0123353, IMG submission 92763) | Labiotermes labralis P3 segment gut microbial communities from Petit-Saut dam, French Guiana - Lab288 P3 | ecosystem: Host-associated > Arthropoda: Insects > Digestive system > Gut ...
GGGGGGGGGGGGGGATATAAATTTTTATCGAACAAAATCTAGTAAAACAATATTGTGAGAAAATAATTGCTTTCATACAGATTCATCCAACACAAACTTGAGTTCACCAAGTCATTCAGACTTGAAGCTCGGAGAGCGGGTGATAGTGATGAGCAGTCAAGGTTCTAAAGCTGGTACGCTACAATACATTGGGGCCACTGAGTTTGCTGCAGGGGAATGGTGTGGAGTGGAACTTGATGATCCTTTGGGGAAGAACGATGGATCTGTAGAAGGAAAAAGGTGATAATCAGAAAGAACCATATTTTTAATATCCTATCTCATTTGTTGTGTTCTTTGAATTTCCATAAAGATAGGAAAAGCATGATAAATTAAGAATATCTTTTGTGGATGCCCTTCTTGGTTTTTCCATGGATGTCCAGTGCTGCAGATTTGTCACATTGTTGCTCCCACTTGTATTTTTTCTCCCATAAATATTCTGTTTCAACTTGACTCTGTTTCTCCCCTCTTTTCTCACTTAGTACTGTGTTCATGTGATCCTTTTGCCTTCTCCTTTTTTTCTCCTGTTTTACTCTTCTCTTGTTCATTTTCAGTTCCACTGCTGGTTTTGGCAATTGCTCATCATTCAAGTTTTCATGACTTCCAAGCCATGCAGTTGAGATCTTCATTCTTCAGGCATATTGTGCTTTATCACTGAGTGCCTGTCATTTTAAGACTGTGTAGTGGCCCCATCTTCAGGGGTCGGATAGATCCATGAAGTATTTGCGGGTGAGTGTCCAGTCACGCTCACCCGTTACATTTCATCGATCCACCTGTTTTTTCATATTTCATCGGACATCTGACCCTTCAAGAGGAGGCCACTGAGTGTTGGGCAACAAGCACCCAGTGACAGAGCAATATCTCAGAAGAAAAAAGATGTTGAATCTCATTGATTTGCAGATCACATTATTTTTGTGTTGACTAGTGAAATGATTTCTTTAATCCCATGTTTGCATGTGTTCGTCTGAATTTTAATTGGGGCATATGGCTGTACAACTTATAAGTGGTTCATTATTTGTAGTTTACCACTACATTTGCCTGTGCACAAGGAACAGCTGTACCTATTAAAGATAGTGAAAAATTAATGAAGGGTATTTTTGACAGGTACTTTGAATGTCAACCCAAGTTTGGGTTGTTTGCACCAGCACACAAAGTAAGTCGGTCTCCTTCTAGCCGACGTCCATCTGCAACATGTGCAATTCATCATGGAACGGCAGGCCCAGGTATAAAGAAAAGTGGCTCACGAGAGTCACTTGTGTCAGCCTCAAGTGCAGCTTCATCTGTACGTGGCCCCAGGGTAAGACTTGGTGTCACCTCATTGAGCAAGACTGTCCAGCAGGTGGGCTAATTTCCTCACAAAACAGGAAACCAGCCAAAAGGAGCACCAGAGAAAGATAAAAAGATGGAAAGTAGATAGTTGGTCGTGGCCATTACACACTGAATGTTACTAAAATCTGAAATTGTGTTAACTATAACTGCCATGTTACAGGATTAGGTTTCTCTAGATTGCTGAATGCTAGCAACATTAATTTGAGGCTAATAATTCCACACATTATGTATAAAAGAACAGCATATGTGATAAATTATGGCCTTAAGAAATTAATCAGCAAATGTCTCTGATATTTACTGCACCTCGCATGTCATGATACCTCTGCCCTCTCTCTGGGTCTTCTTGGTCTGTTCTAGGTTGAACTGTGCCTTTACTTTACTTTATACATGTCATGAAAATAATTTGACTTGACATAATTTGCTTTGAAATTCACTTCTGAAAAATTCTTCGTTGTTTTTTGTTACTTGCATTACTGTTGGTAACATTTAAAATTAACTAAGAACACAATGTTTTCTGCTAATATGAAACTATACTGAGATGTAGAAACTATCTTTGAAACTTGAAAGTGGATTTACTGAGGTTCAGTGTCTCACTGTTAAACAAGAACTTCTGAAAATATCTGGTGCCAGCTTTCTTTACAAAGTTTTTTCAGTTTGCATGGTGAGACTTACAGGAACTACAAATTAATCTACTTAGCAATACACCCAGCCCTTGTTTTACGCATTTTTCTTTAATGCCCCTTGCTAATTTATACCACTTCTCAATTAGGGCTCTCTCATTATCGATCTAAGGCCCTTTGGCTGGTTTATTTGCATTTAAGTCTTTTTTCTTATGAGAACTTTCTTTTGATTTTTGCCTACGTTTGTAGGAAAGCAACTAGGGTGTAAGACAAGGGCTGTGTGTAAGTTTTACTAGTGAAAATTTGCCAGATGTATCCATAACATTTTATGCCATTGCCATTTGTAATGTACAGTTAAGAAGGTTTATAGTATTACTCATATTTTAGTTATTGTCATGCATTTCGTTCAAAATTTCAGATGCCTAGGTCCAAGACTGCATTTTTCATGGCAGCCATTCTGTTTTACATTGTTCAAAACTACATTGCGAACAGATGTTGCATATTTTTAAACATTTATCACAACATAAAATTTCAGTCTTTCAATAACTGGTGCTTGTGTTTCTCCAATTTGAGAAACTTTTATGATCATCTTGTAGGTATTTTTGATAGTAGGATATACAAGTGTAGAAGTGATGTGGCCACTGTTGGCACGATGTTTGTAAAAGTTTCATGAATGTCGTATATTGTTTCAAAAGGAAGGTCCGGCATTTATTTATTTGATATCATGAACCTTGTTTCTTGAGGCAAAAGTGTTTCTTCTTGGTCCATTAGGATTTCCATTTTGACACTTTGCCACTTTGTTTCTTTGTACTTGTGTTGTCTTCACACTCATTAGTTTTTGTGAACACATCCAATGTATTTCATGTATTAAATATCTGGATAGAAATATTTTACTCCCCAAATATCGTACCTGTACCAACAGATCCACTTATGAATTCACAAGTTCCTGTTGTACATATTAGGAGGTCACTGGAGAAGCAAACTAATAAATATTCTTCAGGTTTGTATGTAATGTCACTGGTACCTTTAATTGCCAGTAGTAGGTGTCATCAATGACCAGTTAAAAAAGGAAGAGATGTTTTTTAAACAACCCAGACTTTTCCTGTAACGTGTAAAAACAAAATACTCTTGTTTGCTAGTACATTCCAACAAACCAACGCTTTGTTGTGTGTTATGTACATATATATATGGTGGTTTATCTGTGAAAAATATTAATTTTTTACTGTGGATATTGTGGTAACATATGTAATGTAAGATAGTGGCAAATCATTCCAAATTTCGTATCAATGGCAGTATTATTTGTAACATGTGTTGTTTAGTGTGTCAGGAAATGTAATGTGAAATGCAGAGTGAAAGAGCACCACCCTGTAAATTGTACAGCATCTGGATGCTCTAAAGAGAGGAGGAAAAAATGCAGACGCTCACTTGAAAAATTTACATAAACCTGTCTGTATCATGTGCAGGCAGGTACAAATTGTACTGTAGTACTACTGTGATTTGTCTGGTAATTAGAAGTGACTGTTGTTAGTGTGGTAGGAGTTTTGCCATCCACTCGTACGGTGCATGGTGCAAGTGAAGCACACAGCATTATTCAACCATGTTTTGAAATAGTTTCTGGTAATCTAATCAGTAACCTGAGGTGGTAGTTTGGTCTTCCATGAAGAACTGGAATAATGGAACCTTTCTCTACAATTTGTTTTATAGAAATTATCCTTTCTATACAAGATGAAAACTGTAACTTCAGTAGTTTCACTTGCAGTTCCCCCTATACCTTCTGGGAGTTAAAAAGATTGTGAGAATTTGCACACTTTTGTGCTTTACAAAGCCAATTTAGCTACTTTTAGCACATATTGTGATCACACTCTTAAAACAGCAGCAAAACCTAAAAGTCTCATGGAATGAGTAAGGCTTTTGGTGAGAATTTGGTGCTGTGCAGTGAGACTGCTATGATTAGAAAGCAGGGCAGTGCTGACCTAAAAAAAAAAAATTTTTAAAGTGTATAGATACTATGCAACACTCTTTCTCCACCACAGGTGCTGGCAAGAGCATCACAACTGATGCTTTGTTTCTGTTAATGCTCAGTTGTAGCATGATTTCTAGGATACAAAGGCAACATTAATTATGTGGAGCACAACATTCATGTTTTATATATATATATATATATATATATATGTATTTCTTCTTATAACGTAGCCCTTAAAAATTGTTCAGCATAAGTAAATATGGACATGGTTCCACAGTTTTTTGGGGGGTAAAATTCTCCAGTAAAAAATTGTATGGACATCTGTTCAGCAGTACTCAGCTTGTTGTATGTGCACAACTGAATGGACACAATGATCCAGTAGTTCCAAGGGTTGTGAATGCCCCTAGAAAGTAACATTTTGTTGTTAAAGCAAAATTTAAAAAAAAAGTAGTCAGAATTAATAAACTATGAATTGTTTTCGCCATGATATTGTAAGAAGAAACATCATCTCATTGTGGCTCAGTATAATAAAGAAAATGGAAAATTTGACTTTGTATGGATGATGGGATGGGATCTAAAACCTTGTAAGATGACATACTGAATGCATAATTTTGGAGGTGGTAGAGTACAATACAGTTGCTGTCTGTAAGGCATGGTAATTGCAATAGTTAATGTGTTATGGATGATAGTTTCTTACCTGATATATTCTGTTCATTTTTAATCACTGCCACATAAATGGCATTTAACAGCCTCATCTTAATGAATGCTGTTAGGAAGATTTTTTGTATTACACAATTCATGTTACTTTGTGATATGGTAGTATGGTTTCACATTTTGCACTTATCTAACACAACTAGTAGTGTTAGTGTTACTGTTAATAAGTGTATGTCACTCATTTGCTGTAATAATCAATATTTTCATTTGCATGGGTCATGATTTCAGGTTCTGTGATGCTAACCATTTCCTCACAAGTTCCCATACCTGTTGCCAGATGCACAGTTCATATGTTTTAGGAAATAATTTCTGCTTGTTCTTAAAGCATGACAAATTTTTACTATTTTTTCTTTTATTTGTTTGGTTAATTTTTTTTTTCTGTGTTTAATTTTTCTGTTGCACCTTTTGGATGGTTTTTAACCTAACTAATTTAGTTATAATTATTATAAACCTTATTTTGAAAGTAGCATGGATTTGCTCTTTTAGACAAGACAAATACTGTACTACTAATCTTTGTTTTGTACAGAGTATTTTGCTGATTGGTATAGCAATTGTGTTTGTAGCTTTGCTGTGTTCATCATTTCTTATTCATAAAATAACACATTTTGAGGACTGTGTGTGTTTTTGTCCACATTTGGAGGGGTGGGGATGCACATCTTAGTTTTGTCTGATAGAAAGGCCTATTCTGAATTACTGGTCACCTTGTTTTGGTTAACTGTCAATATACAGGAATCTAAGGATCTGATTCTTAGAGAAAGTTAACTAATACATGCTGACCTGTGATTGAGAATAGTTTTTTTCTGTTAGACCAAACTGAGTGGATGCATCCCCACCCTTGTCACATGAGGAAAAGAACAGATTCTCGTTTCCAAAATTATGCTCATATTTTGGTATGAGACAATGTTAAAAGCCAGAAACCTAGTAATCCAAAGTGTACTATGCCATCATCAGAACCCTTAGAGGTTAGGTGATTGTATTGTTTGAGCTCTTCCTGCATGTTTTTGTTGTAACCTGCTGCTCTGGTTATATCCCTTACCTGATATACTAATATTGTGGAATCCTACTGCTCTGTTTATAGAAGGCTGGCGTTCGAACGCCATCTACTCCAGTGTCAACAAAATCTTCACTTCAGGTAAGGATATAATTGCATTTGTACTGGTCCATTTCTCATTTGTATTTTACTTTCAGTGAAGTGATTTATTGTTATGAAGCTATATGCTTCTAGTTTCACATGGATGTGTTTATGTAAGGCACTATATTTATGATTTTCTTTTATTTTATGACGGTATATGATGTACATTTTGAAACTAATATAATTAGTATTGCCTAGTTTTATTATGTTTATATTTTATGTGGTTGATGTGTTCAATTTATGTAATGCACAATTTATTTTAAAAATGCTTATTAAAATTGTAACAATAAATATACCTGACACTGTCCCTTGAGTTCCTGTAACCTTAATAAACACAAGGTAAGGGAATCTTGCATTATCTGTTAGTTAAGTAAGTTCTGTATTTGCAAATTGCTAAAATCCTAGAGCAACGAGACTGTTTTCAGTTTCAGTAAAGACATGACACTTAAGTTTCTTATATGTTCTGAGGGAGAAGATTTAAAAGAAGAAAGAGTAAATGATAAATATAACTCTGCACAACAAATTGTGTTCTGTATTGTAATAGCAATGTGCCTTTAAGTGGCCCATAATGCAGGTCTGATAATATCCAAAAATTGCTGAGCAGAGTGACAACATTTTTGGTTCAAAACTTGATCAAAAAATGAGGCTTTTATATGATTAATAATACAGTTAATATTCGAATGTAATGAGTTTACATTTAAACTGCTGAGAGTTGACTGTAGTAAGAGTCAACACTCATCCTTAGTTTTCAGTGACTTGATCCAGTCTGTATTGTTGCTTGTATTATTACTTTGAAGTGAACAAGTGAATAAAATCAAAATATTAGATTAAACAGAAAGTAAGAAATAATCTAGTTCACACATGGTATGAAATTTTGCTTTTGGTACTGATAAAGTACAGGGTTGAATGTTCTAAAAATAAGGGAGGTGCATGTAAAATTTTCTGATATTCAAATTTTGCACGCACGTGCATACACAAACACGCGCGCGCGCGCACGCACACACGTACGCACACGCACACGCCTAAAATTTGAAATGCATGTGACGAACAAGCACATTATGCTGTGATATATCAGTTTGAATGTTATAAGGTTGTAAATGTATATCTGCAGCAGTAAAGCTGAACAATGCATTTAGTGAAGATGCAGTATCTTCATAGGACAGTAGTATGGATAGAAGCTCTATGAAAGGATGAGAACAAAGTTCATATAGGATTCCTTGTTTATGAACCAGTGAATTCCCCCCCCCCTCCCCCCTTTACTGAAGGTTTGGAATTGGGCTTAGACTATATATTGGTTATTCAGTTAATATTTTCTTACTATGGAGCATTAGTGACAAGCTGCAACATTTATTTTTTGGCTTCAAAACATGGGTTATTTTGTTTGTATAGATTTATAGGACCAAATTGTATTTAATTCAAACTAAATGAAGTTTTAGGGGCAATTTGGAATTGTTGTGAGACTCAAGTGCACCAAACATATGAAAAATGCTTGTTGGGAATAGGATGCACACTTAGCAATAACATGCACTGTCTTTGTTGATGCCATATATTTTCTTGTGCAGCATGGACCAGAAACATTTGTAATACTTCATTACTGCTGACATTATTGTAGCTCACGCATACACATGTGCGCACACAGACACACACACACACTCTCTCAAATACTTCTATTGTCCTCTTCATTAGAATAATTTGTTACTACTAAATGCAGAAAGGTTTATTGGTCAGTGAGTTATTACAGTATAGTAACTTTAATTTTAAAAAACTTGTAGTATGTGTTCGTGGTCCAGAAAATGCACTATGCTGGAAATGAACAGCAGTATATAATGTGGTGGAAATGCTAGTGTTGTGGAAGTCCCACTTGTCATTTATGACTAAAAGAGTAATTCACGCATGATGTTTAGAGTTTTTCTTCACAAAATTGACTGAAGAGGAATAAGTTTTTGTATTTTCAGCAGACAACATGCTTGCACATGATATATTCGTAGATAATTCATTGCAGGTTGTACAGAAAATCTGATGAAAATATAACCAGTATAGGATTGAGGCTGTCAGTGTGATTCCTGTTCTGTGAGGGACAGAAATTCTAATCTTTGCCAGTGTGTCCAGACTGGATGTCAGACCATCTATGTCTGTATTCATCCTGGTCCAAGTGTTTAAGAGATATACCCTAACTCTGGAATATTTTATAGAAATAAATAAGTTCACGGGTACTGAGAGAATACTGGTGGTTCTACCCTCAGAGGTAAAGTGGAAGGGTTATGAAGTTAACCATTCACCTCCATCTTGATACTTCCATGGTATGGATGGGGGCAACGTTTATACCACCCCCACACGTGTACACAAATGCTGATGTTCCCCTGTGTCACCCATGTGTGTGTGTGCTGACACACTGATGGTAATTGTACCCACTCACAGACACACAAGTATACACATACTCTCTGTCTGAAAGCTGCACAAGCCAAACTTGCTTCGAAATGCTAGTGGTAAAATTTTGGAACCCTGTGTGAGGAATCATAGTGTGCAAGTGACTCCACAAAGTCTGTTGAGATTAAGAATTTTCTGGCAACTGAATTGTGCCCTCAAAACCTTGGTTGTTACAGTTTTATGCAGTATCATGTTAGTGACCCATTACCCGGAAATTAAGCCAAGACTGTAGGTCTAAAAATACAGTATGTTAATAGATAAATCCATTATGTGAGTCCCATGTTGCAAGTTATGGACCAGACTGGAGTAGAGTACATTGCAAAATATAGAAAATAGTGAGGTGTAGAGCATACAGATTATGTGTGAAGGAAAAACCTACATTACACTATACTTCATCACATACACAATATCTAACTACATGGAGCATCGTCTTTCCTGAGAAGCTATTAGCTCCTCAGCCAGTCAAATTCTATGCATTTTATGGAAACTGAAGGTTCATTAAAGCATTCACAAGTGTCCATCACCTGTCTCTGTCCTGGACCAGAGAAATCCAGCCCATGCCTCCCCATCCCACATCTTGAAAATCCATTTTAATATTAGCTTCCAACCTACATCTAGGTCTTCCAAGTGGTCTCCTTCCATCAGGTCTCCCCACCAAAACCATGTAGACATCTTCCCTGTCTCCCATAGTGCCCCATGCCCCTGCCCATCTCATTTTTCTTGATTTGATCACCTGAATAATATTTGGTAGGGAGTACAGATCATGAAGCTCTTCATTATGTTGTCATCACTCTCCTGTCACCTTGTCCCTCTTAGGCCTAAGTGTCTTCCTCAGCCGCGCACGTGCGAGCACACATGCATGCGCGTGCACACACACACACACACACAGCTGTACATTTAAAAAATGTACAATTTGACACAGGTTTTGAGTCATGATCACATGCTAACCTTTCAAAGATGAAACGTAATCTGCTTTGTATAAGGAATCAGTTAATGCTGTATAAGGAAAAGTCGCTGTCTGTTCTTTGATCCGTGCAAAACACTCAATGCAAAGCGAGCACCATGTAGAATTTTTTTAATGTTAAACCTGGTGGTATGTAAAGAAACTGCTAGGCTTTAAAAGGTTAATAATATAGTGATTTGATTATGTTAGTAGATGAATGAAGTTCTAGATATGATACTTGAAGGTGTAAAAGTACAGTAACATGAGTTTCAAAATGTAATATCATGTAAGATATATTTTGGCAGTGTTCCATTCAGCACAAAGCCACCATAAATACATCCATTTTTAAAATTCAGTATTTTAATTCCCAAAGGATGAAAAAATTTAATGTAAAGCATGTATAAACTTTGAGAAAGAAAGAACAGGTATGTCATCAAAGTCACTTAAGAACATCACCATTTATTTTGCAATTGTGTAGTGTTGTTTGGCAGTGGATGCAGGGAGTGATTATGAGGCACAAAGATGTGGACAGACAAGCTACCATGTTTACTGATATATGTGAATGTGCCAATATGAACTGAATGAGGAATTACACTAAGGTAAATGACTGTTGCTGGATGTCCAGCATTCACTTCCTGCCTGGGTAAGGATGGGCTCCACCCAGTCGGCCACATGAAACCACAGACTTGGAAAGTGAAGCTGATCTCTTATGTCCATATGGTATAAGGTCTAGTGTTCAGAATTTTCCCTTTGCTCTGTATGCCTGTATGGCATGGTGCTTGGATGCAGGAGCGTCTGCTTTACCTGATTAATGCAGGTACAGGAGCAATATTGGACAAAGTAATGTACTGTATTTGTGTCTTGTGGAAAAGTCCTTTCCGTGACCTAATCACTTTCACACAAGGTTTAATTTTGTCTCATTTTTATGTGTTTGTTACAGTTAATAATTATGTCTTGGAAGTGTTGAATTGAACTATGTCCAGTGAATCCTGGCAAGACTGAGAATCTACGTACAGATTGCTGTTAATGTTAATATGACAACAACATAACTGTATTGCTTAACTTAAAAATTGTATTTACACTGTGATGCTGCTTTTTAGGATGTGCTGCGTGAGAAGGAGTTGCACATCGAACAGCTGCTTAAGGAGAGAGATCTAGAAAGAGCAGAGGTTACTCGCGCAGCCAGCCAAGCAGATGATGCTGAACAGAAACTTGCAGCTTATAAGCAGGAATTTGAACAGGTATGTTTAAATAGTCAGTTCATCTGCTTGCTACAGCCATATGTATGAAGAAGCAATCGAAGGATTTTAGTGTGCTTGGTGTGTTTAATACACATGTTTAATTAAGGAACTACAGTTACTGCTTAGGTATGAATATAATTGAATCACAGAGCTGCATTACAAAATGCTATGCATTAGTTGCAGTGTGAAGATTCGGTATAGCAGCTGGGTAATGGCTTGAGAGCAGACGTAAAGTGTTGAATAAGTAATGAGGCAATTGGTGGTGGAAATGATTGAATTATGTATATCATATGTACATGTAGTCTCATGTGTGGTTTATTATAAATAATGTGGATCAGAGTTAAAAAATGTAAAATTCACTAAGGGACAGACAGACACTAAACACAGATGAAGTTTCTTCTACTATTTACTGTGAGTAAATAGTTCAAAAAATGATTTTGAATTCTGCATAGTTTCCATGTTTGGGATTTAAGAGATGTCTTTGAGGCCAGTTTATATCAACAATGAGTAACAGTTCTACTTACAAGTTCCTTCCAGTTTGTGTTAGTGTTTGCTATGGCATAAGCCATGGGTGTGCAACCTTGTTTGGTGAAGGGCCACAGTTGTTATTGTGAACTGGTTTGCAGTCTGCATGTGTAAAATTCATGTTTAGTGGTATAATTAACCACTTAAATTATTGTGTCATCTTTATACTATATACATAAATCACTAATGTGGCCGTGGTCTACATAACAAACCTGGCAGGCCACCGGTTAGAAGCCCTTGGTGTAGGAATTCTTTTACGCATACTTATGCTTCCAAGTCATATACACAACATAGCCAGTTCATATTCTCACCAGAAACTGACTGTTGTGACTTATTTTTGTGATTCTGTCAGTTGCTCCAGGACAACACTGAAAGTGTACCTTAAAATTGCCATATCTGCTTCCTTATATGATCCTTATGGGTCATACCCCATAATTTGGTGCTATGTAAATGGTAATGTGCAAGTGATAAAGTTTTATTTCTGTTAGCTGGTCTGTAGGTTACTTAACAGTATTCTGTCAGCTCCTGAGGTTGGTGTCAAATGAGATATTGTTGAATGATTTGCAGTGATGACTTTCGAGAATTTGTAACAAGTTGGACTTAGTCTTTTAAGGTAATACCCTGCCTGGAGAAACTGAAAAATATCATGAAAAATCTGAAGTCAGGACAGCTGGATTTCATACCAGTTATCTCCCAGATGTGGCTAGGTTCATGGACTGTGTTGATTGGCTGAATCAGCTTCATTGGTTATTTAATGATGATTGCTGTGAAAGGATTAGAAAGGAAGCATTTCTGGCCTCTTTTAAGTTGTTGTCCTTACAGCTGCCTGGAGGAGCTGACGAAAATCACAAATACCTTAGTCAGGCTAGCAGTTTTCCAGCAGAAATTTCGGCTGGACTTCTCCCCTGTTACAAGTCAAAATGCTATGACTGAGCCAACATGCCCGGCCCCATTGTCAGATGGCTTTCATACTACTGGCCTTTTTGGTTTACTGCTGTAATCATAATTGTAATTGTAATTTATTTCACATTCCAGAGATCCATGATAGGTAACAAAACCTTTGGATAAGAACAGCTGCATAGCCTTACTGTACTGCAGTGCTGGTTTTTATGTGACTTTTAATTTATCAGCATCTTGCAACCTGTTTTGTTTAGTATCGAGAGGAATCAGAAGCTAAGCTGCTAGATTGTCAGGATCTGTTGTCCAGACTACAAAATGAAAAGAGGGAATTGTCAAGCCAACTGGAAGATGAGAGAAGAAAAGTTGAGGACTTGCAGTTTAGGTTTGAAGAGGAAGCAATTACTAAATGTGATATAGAGGTAGGAATTTGCACCATAATAGTTTTCAAAATGGCATGTGAATTTTATCATCAAGTCATTGCAGATGAATGAAATAATTATTTCCTTTCATTAGCTGAAAATTCAACACAAACAACATCTGTATCGACAGCAGTGCTGATGAACCTCTTAGTAACTATAATAGTATTGAGGATGATGATGATGATGATGATGATAATAATAATAATCATGATACCTAAAACAGTAATCCTATACACCACTTGTCACAGGCCTTTAATAACCTCTTTACAAACATTAATTAAACTCCACATCAACTAAAGAACTCGAGAAAATTATTAAATCCCTAAAATCAAAAAGTGCATTTGGATATGTTGAGGTATGCACCAGTTTACTAAAAATAAGCTGCAATAAGCTGCCCCTTTTTAAAATTACCTTTGGACCATATATGTAACAAATCAGTACCATCAAGAACTTCCCTTGATAATTTAAATTTCTCAGTAATAAAACTTTTGTTTACAAAAGCAGTAGAAGTTACATTTCTAATTATATACCTATAACTCTACTAACGTCATTTTCTAAAGTCTTCATAGAAGTTATACATATTTGACTTCTTGAACATCGAAACAATAATAATGTTTTAATGGAGGAACAGTTTAAATTTTAAAGTCAACAACAGAAAAGGCTACTCATAATTTAATTCATAAAATTTTGAAAGTTCTTCATGATAAATTAATAGTGGGAGGTATTTCTGTGATCTTCAAAAAGTTTTTGACCATGTTAATCACAATATATTACTGTCTAAACTGAAATTCTGTGAAATAACAAGCAAAGCCAATGCCTTACTTGAATCCTACCTTAAGAATCAGTATCAGAGTGTGATAATGTGTAATGCAGTTCTTGACCATAATACCTTTTCTCGTTAGGGAAGAATATAACATGGTATTCCAAAAGGCTCAATTCCAGGTCCCTTGCCATTGCTTGTTTATATAAATGACTTACCAAAGATTATAAATAATAAATCCAAAACCAGTCTTATTTGCAGATGATAAC
>Ga0123353_10009790_pt1 | contig 13278 bp, 9 predicted proteins | sample TergutLab28metaG_3_FD_92763 | JGI IMG/M metagenome (GOLD analysis project Ga0123353, IMG submission 92763) | Labiotermes labralis P3 segment gut microbial communities from Petit-Saut dam, French Guiana - Lab288 P3 | ecosystem: Host-associated > Arthropoda: Insects > Digestive system > Gut ...
ACGAACCGTCAAGGGTTTTAACCGAATTTTCGTATTGAGAAAGAATGGCAAACAATTTCAACGTATTTGGGTACTTATTTTTATTCAATTTCTTAACATCCTTACGGAGTGTTTCCATGTACTGGTCAAGACCTTCGTATAAACCAACGTCTAGTGCTACTTCAGCCGCCGATGAACGGTGATATCCAGTGGGGAGATTAGGAGCGGCTCTTACCATCATTTTCCAACTATCTGCTATTGATGCCATACATTCGTCAAATGCCTTTTGTGCTTTCTTCATCGTACTAATGATATCGGCAGGAGCGTTTTGCACATGTTTTGAATTGCTTATCGATTCTTTCTCAATGACTTTATGCTCATTGTTTTCACTTGTCGGCTTGCTTTGATTGATGCCCGACAGAAAAATAAAAGGAAGTATCAGCAGCATTCCGGCGAAGATACTGACAGGCACAATCACTATCGGCTTTGTAAATGGTGATTGTGTCTGTACCGGCGGCGCAACCGGAACGGTATTGGCAAACGGGTCATAACCTTCAGGCGTTTGTTCTTCCGAAACGAGGTCGGGGAAATCAAACCCGCCCGTCGGCGGCGGCGGAAATGACGGTGATGCGAAATCATAAACATTCGTTCCAACCAGCGGCACTGTTTCCAGTTCGGATGGTTTTGCTTCAGGAAAGGTCAAGCCGTTCACGCTTCCTGCAAGAGCAGCGCGTCCATTGATGTTTTCAATTTTTGTTTCCTTTGTGACCAACCCTTGCCGAGCCAGTTCTTTCAAAACGGTCGAGGATATCGGTCCAATCTTTTCGCCGCTTTCATTGTAATAATACCAGTTTGCCATTTGAGTATATGGGAGTTGAAGTGAAGCCCGCGGCAAACTTTCAAGAATCGAAAAAAGAAAGAGTGCCACTTCCGATATTGTTTCAGGCACTCTTACCACGGAGTTCAACGAACAACACCTACCGGCACTCCCTTGGGAGGGAGCGTCTCTTCGATGTCGCTTCGTTGACAAGAACCTTTCAGTTCAGGGTGGTAATTTGCCTGAAAGCAACTGACGCAAATTTTTAATTTTAATTTACTTCATTCGGATAATTTCTCTGGGCTAAAATTGTTTGTCCGGCACTTTGCCGAAACATCATTAGAACATTATCATAAAGAAATGGAGATTGCAAGAGGGCGAGAAAAATTGATACTCAACACTGCCCATGCCTTACGGCACTGGGCTATCATTTGTTGGGGGCAATTTTGCTCTTGACTAAATCCGCACCAATCGTTACCATCCGCAGGTGTTTATGTTATTATCCGTGATTATTCCGTAATATGATTGTTCGTGTCGGAATTGTTGTTTTGGCGTTGCTAATTGGAGCGGAAAGGTTGTTTGCCAGCGACCTGCCGCCGATCAGGCTGAGTCCGGGGGCACCATCCATAGTTTGTGAGTATGGCAATGTCCAGCGGGCTTCTGTTCCTGACAACACCTTCCGCAATGTGAGCATTCAGACGGAGAATTGGACGTGGCAAATGTTTCCACAAGGTTTTATCTATCCCAACTATCTTGCGGCAGTCCAAAATCGACTCGGCGGTGCATGGAACCGCGACAATGATATCAACTGGATTTGGGACATCACACTCGGCGGCCGCGCCCCGCTGCTTCGGTATGGAAACCGAAGTGCGGTGCAACCCGAAGGATGGCAACTCGATTTGGAAGGTTCTGTACACCTGCGGCTTGACCTGAGACAATCAATGGATATGGAAGCCAACGATTTCCGCTTCGGACTGCCCCTTTCCTACGGCACCGATACTTGGCAGATACGCACCGGATATTATCACGTCAGTACCCACACGGGTGACGAAAGGATTTTACGAAATATAGTCCAGGACTATAAAAAAGGAGAACTTGACATTTCGAACCTTAATCCGGGACATGGCAGCCGCTACCGCTTGAATTATTTTCGTGAGGCATTGCTTTTCGGGTACGCTTACCGACCTACACCGAATACGCGGCTCTATGCGGAAGCGGACTACGCTTTTATGCAAGGTGAACGCACTAAACCGTGGCATTTTCAATTTGGAGCGGAGTACAGTCCCCGCTATACGGCGCAAGGATGGCGTGGTACGCCCTTTGCTGCTGTCAATGCCAGGTTAATGCAGGAGTTCGATTTCGATGGAAACATCACTTTCCAAACGGGTTGGCAGTGGCGCGGCTCCCGCAACGAGTTATTCCGAATAGGCATGCAATACTTTGCCGGTGTGAGTGACCAATACTCCTTTATCGCCCATCCCCGGGAACATAAAATCGGAGTGGGAGTTTGGTACGATTTTTGACGCGTCTGCCAGTGCCTTTTAAAGTATCTTGCTCTTTCCGCCGCAACCTGATATATTCGCGGGCTATGTAATCCGAGACCTGATATTTTAGATTATACGGAATGATGCTGTCTCTCAAACAATGCCGGAAACGGCATTAGAACTATACACAAACAATGAAAACATATTTTATTTTTACCTTCATTCTTGTTTTTTCCATTCTTGCGGCAGCACAGGATAGTACGATTCTGACTGTTGAACGCCCGAAAAATCCCGAAATCAACAGCGGTGTCAATGCGGCAATCAACGGTGATACCAAAGCGGCAGAGTCACATTTTCTGAAAGCACGGCAGAATGATGCCGGCAGCAGACCGGGCGGTATCGAAGCGGCTTCTGCTTTTGCTGACCCGAAGAACGGCAAGCCGAACTTCGGCAAGATGCGGTTCTGGCTGGAAAAGACCGCCGAGGACTTTCCAGAAGACCCCGAAGCATTTTTGCTGCTTGCCGACATCGCTCTTTCGGAAGACCGTCTCGTGGAATCCTCAATGTTAACGGAACACGCCGCTAAACTTATTGATACCGATAAGGTCGCAAAAGAACGTCAGAAAAATCTTATCCTTCAAGCCGAAAATATAAGAGCGGATATTGCCGAAAGCCGTGAAAGATGGAACGATGTCTTGCGTTCTCTGCAACGGCTTCGGGTACTTGAACCGGAGAACGGGAATTATTTGTATCGGCTTGGCATTGTTAATTTCCGCAGCGGCAACCGCAGTGAGGCGGAGAAATTTCTTAACGAAGCGGCAGCGAAAGATAAGCAAATCTTGCCCGCTCTTGTTGTGCTGGCACAACTTTCGGAGTACGACGGCAAGCGTGACGAAGCAAAAAAGATTCTTGACGAAGCATTGCAAAAGAACGGTGAAGAGCCGCGGGTGCTGATTACCGCCGCCGACTTGGCTTTGCTCTGGGGGCAACTTGACAACGTAAAAAAGTATGCGGAGAAAGCGAAAAAACTCGCACCGGAAACGGTTGATGCCGACATACCGCTCGGTATTGTTGCGCTTTATGAGGGCAATTATACCGCTGCCGAAGAGAATTTTTCGGAGGTTTGCCGTTCTTTTCCTGACAATTCGCGGGCATTGACGGGGCTTGCGCTGTCGCTTTGCGAGCAGGATGACAAGCAGAAACTTCGCCGTGCTTTTTTTACGGCAAGGAAGAACGCTGAGGATCATCCCAATTCGGTCGATGCGCAGACAACGTTGGCGTGGGTGTTGTTTTGTGCGGATGCGGTTGAAGAAGCGGAGAAGATTTTGATGCGATTGTTCGAGAACGGCGAATTGAATTCGCCCGGCGGTTATTATCTTGCGGAAGTTCATCTGAAGCAGAACCGAAAAGACGAGGCGTTAATTTTTTTGAAATCCGCGTTGGAATCTAAAGCCGGTTTTCCGAAAAGAACAGCGGCGGAAGCACTATTGAAAAAGTTGCAGGAGGAATAATTTAGCCGGTACTCCGGCTTCAAGAACTCTCAAACGATTGCGGCTCTGTTCCCGCCGCTCACTACTCGCTACTCGCCGCGGTGTTCCAACTCAATCACGCAATCCGCCGCTTGAATTATCTGCGGATTATACTCAATCACGATAATAGAATGTCCCGTCTGAATCAACGCATCGAAACAATCAAGCAACTGAACAATGTCCGCAAAATGCAGTCCCGCCGACGGCTCATCAAGAATAAATAAGGTCTTCGCCTTTTTGATTTGCGCCAGATGCGCCGCTATCTTCAACCGCTGTGACTCACCGCCCGAAAGAGTATTCGAGGGCTGCCCCAGTTGAATGTAATCCAAACCCGCATCGAGCAAATACTTAATCTTATGCTGCACCTTTGCCTTTCCCCGAAAAAACGCAAACGCCTCGCGGGCTGTCATCGCCAGCACATCGGTAATACTGTTTCCGCGATACAGAACTTCGAGTACTTCATTGCGGTACCGCTTTCCTTTGCATTCGGGACACGGGATATTCAAATCCGGCAGGAATTGCATATCGGTTGTAGTGTATCCGTCTCCTTTGCAAAAACTGCATCTTCCGTCCTCGGTGTTAAAACTGAAATAACCGGCGGTGAAATTGCGTGCCTTTGCTTCCGGTACCGCTGCGAAAACATTGCGGATTTCGTCAAGGATTTTCAAATAAGTCGCTGGATTAGAACGCGGCGTGCGTCCCGCCGGCAACTGGTCGCCGAGTACAACGTCTTCAATGTGCTGCGCTCCGTCCAACTTTTCAAACGGCAACGCTTCGACGGTACATTCCTTGCCGACATAATTGCACAACGCCGGATAAAGCGTTTCGAGTACAAGCGAGGACTTTCCCGCTCCGCTGACACCGGCAACAACACAGAGAACACCGAGCGGAAACGACACCGATATATTCTTGAGATTATGTCCCGCGCAGTTGCTTATCGTGATGGAACCGCCGCTCGGTTTTCGTTTTTTTTCTTTGGGCAACAGTTTGCGTTTGCCGGAAAGATATTCGCCGGTCAATGAAGTTGGACTGCTCAACATTTCCTTCGGCGTTCCTTGAAAAACAATGCTGCCGCCGTCTTTACCGGCACCAGGTCCGATTTCGATAAGCATATCGGCATTGCGAAGAAATTGTTCGTTGTGTTCTACAACCGCCAGTGTGTTGCCGCTGTCACGCAGTTTCATCACGGCGGAAATCAGTTTCGTTATATCCTTCGGATGCAGACCGGCACTCGGTTCGTCCAAAATATAAAGAACGTCTGTCAAGGAAGAAGCGAGTACCGAAGATAATCGGATACGGCGCAATTCTCCGCCGCTCAATGTTGCGGCAGGTCGGGAAAGCGTTAGATAATCCAAGCCGGTTTCCGTTAAGAACTCAATGCGCTGCCGGATATTCTCCGCTGCTCTTTTGTTAGCGGCAGTTATATCCAGCGCATCGATAAACGGCAACAATTCGTCAAACCGAAGACCGCAAACTTCGGCGATGTTCTTGCCGGAGACCTGCACCGCCAACGCTTCTTTGTTGAGACGTTTGCCGCTGCATTGCGGGCAGACCTTCGTTTCTTTTTTTTCGGTGATAGAACCGAGTCCTTCGCAAGCGGAACACGCACCGAGCGGATTGCTGAAGTTAAACAGATTCAGCACCGGCTGCTGAAAGTCCGTTCCGCATTGATTGCAGCAGAAATGTTCCGAAAATGATAATATGTCCCATTGCGTTTTGTCGATTTTGTTTGGAATAAGAACTGGAATAAGAATCCGGCATTGTCCTTCGCCGAAACGCATAGCGGTTTCCAGCGATTCAACGATGCGGCTCTCTTCGCTCTTACCGAGTGTTAAACGGTCGGTGATGATGAGTATATCCGATTTAACCGCAGTGCCGAAACCGTTGGGAAGCGTTGTGTCATCGAATCGAAATGGGATACCGTTATACAAGCCGCGGACGAAGCCCGCTTCTTTCCAATTTCGGATGGACTCGCTGTGTTCCGTATCAAGCGGTGCCGGAAAAGCAATTTGTATCTGCTGCTGTTCTTCTGTGATTTTATTACTGCGGAGAAGTTGCTGCAATCCATCGGCAATGCTTTGCGGCGTATCTTTTTTAACTTCAACGCCGCAGTCGGGGCAAAAGCATTTACCGATTTTCGCAAACAGGAAACGCATGTCGTCATACACTCCTGAAACAGTACCGGCAGTGCTGCGGCTTGCGTTTGAAATGGTTCTTGCGGTGACGGCAATCGTAACTGGTATTCCGTCAAGGATTTCCGCTTTCGGTTTTTCGAGCGGTTCGAGGAACCGGCGCACATCTGCCGAGAATGTTTCGATATATTTTCGTTGTCCTTCGGTATAGAGTGTATCAAAGACGAGTGAACTTTTTCCGCTTCCGCTGCGTCCGCAAAAGACGATGAACGCGCCGGTCGGCAAATCAAGGTCGATTTCCTTGAGGTTATTAACGGAGACCTTTCGGAGTTTTATCATTATTTTTCTGAACCGCTGATTACGCTGATTAAATGATTAGTATGATTAGTATAAATAACGTAACAGACGGCAGCGGCTGGGCTAACTCTTACACTATCGTCGACAGCGAGGTAAAGTCGAGCGGTTTGGAATTCTTGCGGTAATACAATTCAATTTCACCGAAATTGCCGGTCTGAAAAATGTCGGCGTACTCATGCCGGACAAGTTCCAGCGATGCCATAAAAATACCGATGAGAACGCTTTTGTTTTGCCCCGGCGAAAATAGTTGCCGAAATGAAATCCGCTCTTCAAGACAAAGCCGCTGATGTATCCGCTTCATATAAGTCGTAATCGGCGTTTCGTCATAAATAACTTCATGCTGATGCTGCGGCGAATTCTCCCGCAATATCCGACCGAAAGCACTGACCAAATCCCAAAGTTGCACTTCACGAATCGGTTCGGCAGCGGGATTCTTCCGTCGCGGCGGTAAATCATTCGCAGCCCGCGCCAGTTGCAGTTGCCAGCGTTCACTTCGCTGTTGCAGCCGCGCAGCCGCATCGCAGTACTTTTTGTATTCCAGCAGTTGTTTCACTAATTCCTGCCGCGGTTCTTCAATTTCCGGTTCGGTAATCTCTTTACCATTGACTACGGATTCAACTTTCATTTCCAAAAGAATACTTGCCGCCGCTAGAAAATCGCCCGCTAGGTCGAGGTTAATTTCTTTCAGAATGGAAATGTAATCGAGATACTGTTCGAGAACCGGCAAGACGCAAACCTCTTCGATATCCAATTCGTTTTTGCGTATCAGATACAGAAGCAAGTCAAGGGGACCTTGAAAAAAAGGCATCCGAAGTGAAAACATGTTATGCCCTCCTTAAGTTTAACATCAGGTCAACTTCGCCGACTGTTATGTTCAGCGTCTGCGCAATCTGATTAGCGGTGCAGCCGTTGTCCGCCAGCAGTTCCACTTGTTTCCGCAGTGACAGATGCGGACTCGATGCCGGTTCAGGCACGGCTTTGTCTGACTTATTGTGAACCGTAAAATTACCGCCGGTATACGTACCATCGTTGTAAAGTGTTTCCAGCGAAAGCGCGTTATGCGGACGCTTCACCGCCTTTGAAGGCGGTTTAACAAACGGAACAGTGTGATTCGGACTCGACAACGCCGATTGAATTCTGATATTTGCCTGCGCAGATGCCGGTATTGCTGTTTCGGCAGGCGGCGGTGAAATTATCTTGACGGGCTTCGGCTCTTCTCGGATTGCTTCACTTGTAATTTGTTCTTCGAGTTCTCCGATAACTTCGTTGAAGGGCTTTGCCGGCAAGTTTTCCATCTCAGAATTTCGGATTAAATTGCCTCCGGAAATGCTTTCACTGCTTTGCGTCTCCTCTTCGTAATCCTTATCAGCATAACCGTCAGTATGACCGGTATTTTGAATTGGCGGAGTGTTGTCTTGTTGATTGTTTCCTTGTTCTTTCTTTATCAATTTTTCGAGATGGTCGATGAGTACTTCAAGCCGGCTGGCGGCGCGGTCTGCTTCGAGAGTCAGCGTTTGCAGGGCAAGCATTTTGGTATCAATCTGGGCGTTGACGGTTCGCCGGATTTGGTCGATTTCGACTTCCCATTGAGCGATATTTTGCGGCGTGTACATTCCGGTAAACGGCGTACTGGTTTTGTTGATGGGAATAGGAACCCGTTTCGGTGCAGTCCCGCTTTTAGGTTTGACCGGCTGCCCGGATTGTTTCCGCCGCTGCATTTCTTTTTCGTGTGCTTCTTCGATTAACTCTTGCTGTTCACGTTTTTGTTGTGCGTCAAGTGCGAATCGTTTTCGGACGTGCCACAGCAGCGACAGTGTCATTATCACTATACTGGCAATAAACAATAAATTTAGGTCGTCCATCGTAATTTAATAATCGGTCAGAGCGAAATTGCAAATACACACCGTCTTATACCAAAAACGGGGATTTCAGGCAAGACGAAAAATGCGCCGGGCATAGTTGACTTTTTCCCAATCCTATATTAAAATAGCCGCAATCGGATGGTTGCCTGAGTGGACTAAAGGACCGGTCTTGAAAACCGGCGTGCGGAAACGTACCGGGGGTTCGAATCCCTCACCATCCGCTATTCTTTCAACAATACGAGTTTTTCAACAATACGAGCGGCGGGTGATAACCCGCCCAAAAACCTAATTCATTATACAACTATGCGTACTGCTAATGTTATTTTTGCCTCGTGTGCACTCGGTATTATTATCGGTCTCGGTTCTGCTTTTTGTGCTTTGACTTACGACGGCTGGAATCCCGAACTCGAACACAAGCGGCATTCCGAGTTGGTCAGAGAAATAGCACAAAGAATCGAAAATCCAAACGCAAAGGCGTTCATTGAAAATACCGTTTACGACTTCGGAATCCGCGATGTCAAAGACAAAGGAAAATGCGAGTTCTACATCAAGAATGTCGGCACTGAAACTCTGACGCTGGAAGTCAATCGGACAACCTGCACCTGCACCGGAATTGATTTATCGGTGAAGAATCTTGCGCCCGGCAAAACCTCAGTCGCAACGCTTCGTTACGATGCCGAGCGGGCAACACCGGGACCTTACAATCAAGGCGGCACTATCGTAACTAACGACCCTGAAAACCGCGAAATCTATCTTTCCGTCAAAGGAATTTTCACTACGCCGATTGTGATGAATCCCGGCGCAGTTGTTTTCTCTTCTCTGCATAGTTCGGCGCAGCAGACCGCAAAGGTCCGCATTTACGGTTTCGAAAAAATCCCGTTGAAATTGGAAAATCCGCAGTGGAACAACAAGGAACATTTTGTTTTCGAGTTTAGTCCTTCGGAATTGAATGAAGCGGATAAAGAGGACTCCATGAACAAGAACGCCAGTTCCGTCTATGAAGGAGCGGTTACCGTGAAGCCCGGTTTGCCGATAGGAACATTTCAAGAGAGGTTTACGATAAAGACGAATTACATCAGCGAGCCGGAGTTTGAATTCACGGCAAAGGGACAGGTTGTCGGCAGTTCGATTTCAATTTCGGGTATGAGTTTCAACAAAGACCGCGGTGTTCTTTTGATGGATAAGACCGTTCAGGGACAATCTATCAAGCGGGATGTAATGATTTCGTTTATCGGTTCGTCGGCAGCCCGCGCAAACTTGCAGAAGAAGGATGTGGTGCCGGAGTATCTTAATATCACATTGTCGGAGCCGAAGGACATCGGCAAAGATGTGGCGGTGCGCCGGTTTTATACTATGTCGGTTGAAGTGCCGGCAAGCGCGCCGGTCGGCAGTTTCATGAAAGCGGACAGCGGCGAATGCGGCGTTATAACGCTTGAGACGGGACTTACGGAAAATCCCGTTATTAAAATCCCCGTTGAATTTTCGGTGGAGAGGTGAACAGTACTCATAAGGAGAAATACAATGTCAGAACAACAAGCACCATTGACCGCCGAAGTTATTTTTGAAATGTTCCGGCAATCGGAGAAACAGATGCGGGAAAGGTCGGCTGAAATTGACCGGAAATTACTCGAAACCCGCAGACAGATTGGCGACCTCACTTCCCGCGTCGGTGAAATTATCGAAAACATGATTGGCGGCGACATTGTTGAACAATTTCAAGCATTGGGAGTTCCAATAGACAGTCATTGCCGAAACCAAACCTTTGGACCGCCGGGGACCTGCGAGTATGGTGAAATCGACGTGCTTCTGCAAAACGGCGATACGGTTGTTCTCATCGAAGTAAAAACCCGTTTGACCGCAGAACACATTGATGAACACATTGAACGTATTGAAAAATTCAGACGTTGCGGCAAAGAAAAGCGGCGTATGCTCGGCGCAGTTGCAGGCGGAGTTGTTGCCGATGATGTTGTTAAATACGCTCACAGAAAGGGATTATACGTTATCGTTCAATCCGGCAGAGCCGTTGAAATCATCAAGCCGACCGAAGAGTTTAAAGCAAAAGAATGGTAAAATCCTCGTCTCTATTGCAATCCGCTCTGGACAATGTTATAATCTCCGACGTTCATTGTCAATATAACCAAGATTAGAAGATAAATACTATGAGTATTCTCAAAAAACCCAGCATTATGTTTAGCCGAATAAGCGAATGGATGAGCGGACGCGTTTTCCGAATCGTTCACGGAAATAATCTCGTCTATAATACCTGCTGGGAAGACCCCCGCATCGATAAGCAAGTTCTCGACCTCGGTGCCGATGACAACCTGCTCGTTATTACTTCCGCCGGCTGCAACACTCTTTCATACGCTTTGACGGGATTAAATCACGTCTATGCCGTTGATATGAATCCGCGCCAGAATGCCCTCCTCGAACTAAAAATTGCCGGTATTCGGCAGTTGGATTACGAAACATTCTTCCAAATGTTCGGCAACGGACACGTGGTAGGCATCAAAGGATTATACGAAAAACGGCTTCGGGGCGAACTTTCCCCGTGGGCGCGGCGGTATTGGGACAAACGAATCAAACGCTATTTCGACAGTAAACGGAAAAGTTTCTACTTCTGCGGTACGACCGGTGCGTTTGCCCGCATCATCAACAACATAATGGACAAATATAAACTTCGCGGCGAAGCATACGAACTACTCAATGCGAAAACACTAGACGAACAGAAAGAAATCTGGTTCGGCAAAGTGCGCGATAAGTTGTGGAGCAAATTCGTCAAGTTTCTCATTAACCGCGATACAACGCTTTCGATGCTCGGTGTTCCGAAATCACAGCGGAAACAAATCGAAACGCAATACGACGGCGGTGTTGTTAAATTCGTGCAGGATTGTCTCGATGCCGTCTTCGGCGAACTGCCGATTCAGGATAATTACTTCTGGCGGGTTTATGCGACCGGCAGTTATACGCCCAGTTGCTGTCCCGAATATCTTGAAGAACAGAATTTTGCGGCATTGAAAAGCGGGCTCGTTGACAGAATATCAACTCACTCTGATACGGTGGAAGGGTTTTTGCGAAAAAATCCCGATGTCAAAATATCGCGGTTCGTTTTGCTAGACCACATGGATTGGCTTTCGCATCATTTGTATCCGGCGTTGGTTTCAGAATGGGAAGCGATTATTGCCTGCGCCGCCGAAAACACGAAAATCATTTGGCGCAGCGGCGGTCTGCGGACAGAATACATCGATACCGTTCCCGTTGACTGGTACGGAGAAAAGAAACAACTCGGAGAGGTTTTGACAATGTATCCTGAACGTGCTACCGAACTGCATAAGTTAGACCGCGTTCATACTTACGGCAGTTTTTATATTGCCGACTTGCAGAAGCGGGATTAAACCTGTATTAAGAACTGTATTGAGGAAAGCATGAAATACGAACTTGCTTACGGTAAAAAGAAACTTGCCATCGAACTGCCGGAAAATAATGTTGTCAAAGTGCTGAACATCAAGTCAGCACCGCCGCTTGAAGAACCGGCGGAAGATGTCCGGCAGAAACTGCTGCATCCTAACGGGACTTTGCCGCTCTTCGAAATTGCGGCGGGAAAACAAACGGCGTGCATCGTTATCTGCGACATCACCAGACCGGTGCCGAATAAAATCATTCTGCCGCCGATGCTCGAAACGCTTGAAAACGCCGGTATTAAACCGAAAGACATCACGATACTCGTCGGCACCGGCTTGCATCGGGCAAGTTTTCCCGAAGAGAAAGACGAAATGCTCGGCGTAGACATCCGGTCGAGATACAATGTCGAAGACCACATTGCGAAAGATATATCGCAGCATACCTATCTCGGCGATTCCACCGGCGGTGTTCCGATTTGGATAGACAGCCGCTATATGGAAGCCGACGTGAAAATCCTGACCGGTTTGATTGAGCCGCATTTCATGGCGGGTTTCAGCGGCGGACGAAAATCGATTTGTCCGGCAATCGCAGCAGCGGAAACGATTCTTGCGTGGCATTCCCCGCGATTTCTTGAACATGAAAACGCAAAGTTCGGCTGCCTCGAAAACAATCCGGTGCATACCGAGATAATCGAAATTGCCAAAAAGGCGGGCTGCGACTTTATCGTTAATGTTGTTATCGACCACGAAAGAAAAATCCTGAAAACCGTTGCCGGCGAAATGGAAGCGGCGCATCTCGAAGGCGTTGAGTTTGCCCGACAGATTGTCACCGATACCGTGAAAGAATCGGTTGACATTGTAATAACCAGTTCGGCGGGCTATCCGCTGGATAAGACGTGGTATCAGTCCATCAAAGGCATAGTCGGCGCGCTGGATATTTTGAAGGAAGGCGGCATCATCATTTTAGCGGCGGCTTGCGACGAAGGATTCGGCAGCAAGGAGTTTGAAATCATCGCCGAAAGGTTTTCGACAATAGACGATTTTATGAAAGCGATTTGCAGCGGTGCTTTTCAAAGCGTTGACCAATGGCAGGTTGAAGAATTGGCGAAAGCACTGCGGAAAGGCAGGGTTATCGTTGTTTCGGACGGTTTGAGACCGGAACAGTTTGAGCGGTTTTACGTCAAACATTCACCGACCGTTGAAGAAGCAGTTGCGGCAGCACTAAAAGAGTTAGGAACCGACGCAAAAATTGCGGTGATGCCCGACGGACCGTATGTGATGGCGGAGGTTGATTAAATTCTGCGTCAAAGAGGCGGGGACTTTAGTCCCCGCAGCCCTGTAACACGTCATCAATCTCTTCCATGATTGTTTCCGTTTCGCACAATACTGCTATGATTTGCTGATAATGTTCAATCTCGGCAAATGATAATACCTTTCCTTTACGGTCTTTCAACCACTTCTGCGCAGGTTGATAACCGCCGATAAAAAAGTCCCAAGCACTTGCCGGTATATTATCGAAATACTGCGTTTCGTTGATATACACTTTGCCGCCTGCATATCGGATTGTTTCAACTCTATTCGTACCGGCAATGGGATAGTTTGCCAAGTCCGGTACAGAAACAACTTCTTCCATCAAGTGCAGCCGCCGCAGTTTGCCGCCTAATTCTACCTGCCGCCAAAACGTTTTTACGTCATCAGGATACGGCACACGCGGAAAATC
>Ga0123353_10009791_pt1 | contig 13278 bp, 10 predicted proteins | sample TergutLab28metaG_3_FD_92763 | JGI IMG/M metagenome (GOLD analysis project Ga0123353, IMG submission 92763) | Labiotermes labralis P3 segment gut microbial communities from Petit-Saut dam, French Guiana - Lab288 P3 | ecosystem: Host-associated > Arthropoda: Insects > Digestive system > Gut ...
TATCGTCTTTGCGTCGCTCACGATGATGACGATCGTCGATGAATTCAGAATGACGAATCGGCTTGTCATGATGTGCAAAAGCGCCTGGCTGACGTCAGTGCCCTTCTTCCAGACTCTGCTCTTCGTTATCTCATGTTCGATATCTGTCGACGTGGTAAAGCTCCGCACGTTGAGTTTTTCAATGCCGGTTGAAAAAATATAGTTCTCCGCCGAAGATATCTCCGAGTGTAGGCATGCGATGAATTTCAGCACGAACCCCGAAAAGCGGTACATGGACGCCGAGACGTCGCATAGGGTCAGTATTCTTTGCCTATGCCCGCGCTTTTTTTTGTACTTCAGCTTAAACAAGGCGCCGCCCTTTGAGACGCTTGCCCTTATGGTGGCTTTGAAGTCGAGTCCGGCCCTCCCTGAAACCCTGCGTCTGCTCCTTGTGTTTTTTCTGAGCTTTTCCGCGAGGCTCATGATGACCCTCACGACAGCCGGCATATCGCTGTCTTCTATGGCCCCGAGATTCTTATAGATAAGGCTGTTCTCTTCTCTGAGCGCCTCCTCTACATCTTCAGCGATTATTCCGGCCTCCGAGAGCGGACTTTCAAACGCGCTCCCGCAGTGGCCGCAGCCCTGCTTTTTTTTCAGTTCAGAAAGCTTGCTCTTTACTACATTTTCCATGAGAGGTTTGAACTCTGGCTTCATGTTTTTCCCCGTGGATGAACGTTCCAGATATTCAAGGATGCTCCTCCGCTCCTCTTCGCTCACCTCGGAATAAACCTCTTTCAAATCTGACGAGAGCAGGAGTTCCTGTCCCTGATACTGCAGTTCCTGCGCCCTTTCAACGATTTCCAGCCTCCTTGCTTCCCTTTCCTGCGCCTTGCCGGCGATATAGCCGCTCTTTTCCCCGGGGTCAATAAAAAACCGCTCAAAGCACTGATCGAATATCGCTCTCTCAGATTCGCTCTTCGCGGTACAAGATGATAAAGCCGCTTTGACCGCGGCTTTCTCCATTAGTTCTATGTATACCATCACCTGAATAGCATCGATGGCTTCGGACAGGCTGACCCTGATCCCCGCGGTGCGCAGCACATGGATAAATCTGATCATGTTATTCAGCAAGTAATCGTCCAAATCCGCCGCTCTCCTTGAATTCCAGTATGTCTTCCTGATTCTTCAGCACAAACCCAAGAGTCTTGTCAGCGCTTTCCTTATCCAGCTTCTTCACGTCGATGGCCATCAATGAGGATGCCCAATCGAGCGTTTCCGCGATAGACGGTTTTTTAAATATCTCATCGCAGTCTCTGAGGCCTGCCACTGCTGTCGCCACATCGCGGGCGAGCTTCTCCGGGATCCCCGGAATTTTCGCGTTGATTATCGCGCACTCCTTCTCAACGGACGGATAGTCGATAAACAGGTATGTGCATCTGCGCCTCAACGCATCTGATATCTGCCTGGAATTGTTGCTCGTCAGCACGACCACGGGATTTGTCTTTGCCCTGATCGTCCCGAGCTCAGGCACGGACACCTGAAAATCCGACAGCAGTTCCAAAAGGAACGCTTCAAACTCTTCGTCCGCCTTGTCTATCTCGTCTATGAGTAGCACTTCCGTCCGCTCGCTTGAGATCGCTTTGAGAAGAGGCCTTTCCAGAAGGAATTCCCTGCTGAACAGGTCATTAAGCCTCCTCTCTTCAAGCTGTATGGACAGAAGCTGCTTTTGATAATTCCACTCGTACAACACCTTCGCCTCATCCAGCCCGCCGTAGCATTGCAGTCTGATGAGTTCCGTCCCGTACGCTTTCGCCAGAACCTTTGCCACCTCTGTTTTTCCAACGCCGGCCGCCCCTTCGATGAGAAGCGGCTTTCCAAGCCTGGCGGAGATGTACAAGGTCGTCAATAAGCTCTCGTCGAATATGTAGCGCTCAGCCTCCAAGGCATGGCGCAATGTCGACAGCTCCACCACTGTTCCGCCCATGATGCTTTTCTCCGGTTAATATTTCTTTGATTTGAAGAGATCCGCGTACGAATCGCAGTAAATTTCTTTGTTCAAAAGGATCCTCGCCGCCGCCGCCGTATCCATAAGTTCATCGTCGTTGGCGTCTACGATCGCAGCATCCAGGCCGCACGCCATCAGCATGGCCAGCATAGTCCTGTTGATCAAGGGCCTGTTTCTGCACTTCTGCGAAACGTTTGAAAGTCCGACCACGGTCTTCGCCGGAGGATCGGAAAGCATCCTTATCTGCCTGATGGTTTCCATCGCCTCCACCGGGTGGTCCTGAGCCACATTGACTGGCAGGATGAGCGGATCTATGTAGAGGTCCTGCAGAGGCAGCCCGTATTCATCCGCCGCGGCGACCATCTCCATCGCGAGGGCCACCCTGTCATCTGCGCTCTTTGGTATCCCTGAGGCTTCGCTCATGGCGAGCCCTATCACCTTGGCGTTGTACTTGACCGCCATCGGAAACACTCTCTCTATCTTGTATCTGTCCGCGTGGCAGGAATTGATGAGGGCCGATCTCTTGCAGAGCTTCAACCCTTCCTCGATCAGATCGTAGTTTGTGGAATCCAGGCATAGGGGCGTGTCTACCACTTCCTGGATGCTGTTGATCAGCCATTTCATGGCAGCGAATTGGTCCTCGGCGCTCGCGCCCGTATTAACATCGAGCCACGTGGCCCCGTTATCAGTCTGTTTAACTGCCCATTCCTGTATGACTTTCTTGTCCTGGGATATGATCGCTTCCTTGATGTCCTTGAACATCCCGTTTATTCGTTCGCCTATGATTTCCATATTAACTTTCCTCCTTATACTTCGTTCGGCTTCATCAGGTCCTCAATATTCTTCTTAACAAGTTTCACAGCTTCGGGATGTCTCATAACGAGGAGGTCGAGTCCGGACTGCATCAGCGATGAGGCTGTCACCGCTTCCCACAGTATACCGCGTTCCTTCTGGTTCCCCCATCCCGGGAAATCTTCTTCGGCGGCGGTCGCCTCCTTTGTCTTCCAGGCTTCATAGCCGATCGTTCCCATAGTTGGAAGCGATAGCATCTTGTCGCCCTGCAGCGTCCCTATCCTGCCTCTTTCTCCGATGGAATACGCGTATTCCATCCCGTAGCCGAGGCCGCCTATGCTCGGATCCATGACTATGCGTTCGAGAGGCAGACCCATCTCCGTTATCAGTATGTTTAGCTGTTTACATATGTTGATGTCCAGGGGTGAATTCGCAATGAGCGTATGCTTATGCACCATGCATGCCGCGGTCACCGTATTGTAGTTTTCCTGTGTCGCGACTCCGAGGAGAAGATTTTCTCCGGCGCAGCTTTCCGCAACGGCACTTATGACTTTGTTGTCGATCTCGTCGATACCGCAGCCGACTACGGCAAGCGGCACTCCCACGGCCGCCAAGACGCTTTTTACGGTCTCAACGCATTTTTCGGGAGAACTGTTCCCTAAATCGGGATCGGCGCTTTTCAGTTTGAGATAGATCATGTCTGCGCCCCACTCGTCGACACATTTTTTTGCCCATAACACGGGGTTGTCGATGACGCCTTCAAACGCTGCTTTCAATTCGCCGTTCCACTCATCGGGAACCCTGTCGACCACTTCCATAGCGATGACAGGCCTGTGAGGCATCTCTCCTTCGAAATGAAGGTACGGCAGTCAGGTTTGCCCTCCGACTGTCACTGTGCTCGTCCTGGTGCCGCCCTGCTCACCGGTGGCGCCTAAAACAACTTCCAGCACTTTTCCGCTGTTTCTTTCCTTAATGACTGATACAGGCATATACTTTCTCCTTTCACACCTTTAATTCGTCCAGTATTTTGAACAAGCCCAAAACCGCAGGTGAATCCGCCGGCAGGTCAAAGAGCGCTTTCCCGCTCACATCGTATTCCGCCACCTGCGGATCGTTCGCGATGAGCCCTGCCAGGCTCAGCCCCGTCCTTTCGATCTCTTCTTTCAGTATCAGGGCCTCTTCAGGCGTCGCTTTGTTCAATATCAAATAAATTTTCTTTACCTTTGTTTCAATTTGGCCGATCAGCTTTCTGACTCTTCCTGCAGACCTCACCGATCTCGCCGAACAGTCGCTGACGACGAACATTATATCGATATCCCTGGTCGTTTTTCTGCTGATATGCTCAAGTCCCGCCTCGTTGTCCATCACCACGTATTTGTAGCCCTTCGTGAGCGAGTCGAGGTACTTTCTGAGTATGTTGTTCGGAAAACAGAAACACCCCGGCCCTTCCGGCCCCCCCATGACGAGGAGGTCGACGTCCTTGCCCTCAGACAGAGCGGCATTCAGCTTGTAGTTTATAAAAACATCCTGGGTCATCCCGTCAGGGATCTTGTCAGGTTCCTTCGTGGCGGCTATCAGCTCCGAGACCGTTTCGTTCTCTATGGGAAACCCGAGGGCTTCGTTCAGATTTGCGTTGGCGTCGGCGTCAACCGCCAGTATCGGCGCCATGCCCTTTTCGATAAGATATCTGATCATGAGGGCGCAGATCGATGTTTTCCCCGTTCCGCCTTTTCCCGCTACCGCTATTTGTACCGACATTCCGCTACTCCTTTCCCGACTTTTCATCCGCCTGCGTCAAGCTTGGAAACAAGCTTATATCCGTGTGCGGAATGAATAGAGCCGATACGAATTCTTCCATGAACTGATTGCCGATGGAAAGCTCTATGTACGTCATTTTGCCCGCTAGCGCATCCATCTCTGCGAGGGCCTCTTTCGACAGCAACCCGAAGATCGCGCCTTTTATACAACTGTTGCCCACGTATTCGTACTTGTTCTCCGGCAGATCCGGAAGCAGCCCGATGCGCACCGCGTCGGTGACGTTGATGTGGCTTCCAAACCCTCCGGCTATATATACGTTTGAGATGTCGTTTATGTCCATCTGCACTTGCGAGAGCATAGTCCTTATACCCGCGAATACCGCGGCTTTTGCCCGTAGAAGGTTTTTGACGTCGCTCTCCGCTATGACTATACTGCTCCCCGTCGCGCTTTTTTCCTCCGGAACCAGGCAGAACTCCGGCCCGTGGCCGTTCTTCATATTTCCCGCCCTGTCTATTATTCCGGCGCTCTGCAGTTCGGAAAGCATACAGATGAGTCCCGATCCGCAAACTCCGAGCGGCTTTCCTCCTCCGATGACGCTAAAGGAAACCTCTAAGCTGTCCTTGTCTATTTCTATCCTGTCGATCGCACCTTCCATGGCACGCGCGCCGCAGCTGACTCCCGACCCTTCAAAAGCAGGGCCTGCCGAGCACGAACAGGTCACGAGCCACTCGCTGTTTCCAAGCACAAGTTCGCCGTTCGTTCCCACATCGATGAACAGATTGAGTTCATCGGCAGTGTCGGGCACTGTTGCGAACACTCCGGCTGTGATATCTCCTCCCACATAGCTTGCAACCGACGGAATGGTCAGCACAGGCGCTTCAGGGTGGATACCAACACCTATCTCCTTTGCCCTTACGGGAGGGAAGCTCACCGCCGCCGGAAGATACGGCTCTAACCTTAAATACGCGGGAGAGACTCCGAGGAATAGGTGGGTCATCACCGTATTTCCGCCGCACGTCATCGCGACGACGTCGTCAGGCGCAAGCCCGTTCCTGCGGAGCATCTCGTCTATGAGCCCGTTGATCGAACTTATGACAGCCGCTTTAAGATTTTCGAGACCGTCCCTGTTTTCATCGGCATAGATGATCCTCGATATCACGTCGGCGCCGTAAGCAGCCTGCTTATTGTAACTGCCTTCCCTGTCCAAAACCTCGCCCTTCACGAGGTCGAGGAGCGATGCCGCTATGGTGGTGGTTCCTATATCCACCGCGACGCCGTAAGGCGGTTTTTCGGCTTTCCCGGACTCAACCGCGATCATCTCGCTTCGCCCGCGATACGAGGCTACGGTTACCGTGACCTCAAAGCCGCCTTTTCTCACCGCGTCCGGAAGACGTCTAAGGCAGTCTAAGGAAATAGATGCGTCCTCTATCCCGCAGTCCGTTTTCAGGGCCTTCATCAACCTGTCAAGATCGTTCATGTTGTCCGTCAGGTCGGGTTTTTTCATGCTCACATGATACTTGCCCGCGACAGGCGCCAACTTGTACTTCCGCCAGAACTCGCCTTCTGTCAGCTGCTTCTCCGACAGGAGCACCTTTTGATTCGAAAGCCTCGACTTATCGGGTATCTCGATGGTCATGTCCTTTTGGACGGCCGTATTGCAGGCTAGTACTTGAGTCCTGTTGCCGTCCGCGAGGATCACCACCGCGCATTTGCCGCACGTACCTTTGCCGCCGCACGGGCTGGCGATATCTATACCTGCCAGCAGTGCCGCCTTTAAGACAGTTGTGCCTTCAGGTATGGAAACTTCTTTGTTGTCCGGTAAAAATGTCGCTTTATGGGTTGTCATCATGCAAAATTCGCTTTCGCGTATGCCGGTATCCCGGAAGCTTCCGCCGGCCCTATCATGATATTCCAACCGGATTTTTCTTCAAGGGCGCCTTTGATTACGGCGACATATCCCGATATGACGGCATTTTTATGATTTACCATGCCTCCTATACCGCATTCGTCGATGAACGCGGCGATCTGGTCGCCTCCGAATTTCCCGGCGGCCCATGCCGTAAGCACCGACGTCCCGTCAGTCGGGCAAGCGATCAGATACGAAGGCGTCTTGCTGCCGGATATCTCGCCCTCCACCGTGTAGAAGGTGAGCGAGAAGTTAGTCGTAATGTAAACAGGCGAATCCTTTGTCACCGCGCCGATCTCATAGACCTTCGGCTCTACCTGACTCGGTTTCTGCGGGTCTGTAAACAGATTCATCCTCTGCGCTATCAGAGGCAGAAGCTGCGATTTCTCATCAGCTTTTAAGACCACGATCCCCGCATACTTCGCCGCGAGCACGCTGGCCTCAAGTACTTCCTCCCTTGGATCCTCCGCCTTGGTAAAAGCTATGACCGGATACCCAAGCGGGCGGAATCTCTTTTTGATGGCGAGCCTTCTCGTCTGGGTGATCTCGGCAAGCGCCTGTGAAAGCTCCCTTGTTCCGACGTCGATCACGAGCTCCTTATAGGAAGCCGCGATTTTTTCAACGAGCGCCGCCGTGGCTTCGAGGCCGTTGCCCCGCACCGCCAGCGGACAGTCGTACTTTTTCGCGAGTTCCGTCATCTTTTCGTAGTTTTCTTCCGTTGCGGCATATACGAGCGGCCTGTTGCCTCCGATCGCGGCTAAGGCTTTATCCATAGCCGCCGGGTCATCGCTAACAAGCACGGTCGCGAATTTGCCTACGGCTGCTTTTGCCGCGGCTTCAAACGCTTCCGCGTTTTTAGAGTCGTTTCTCACCGCTATCATATCGACGGATACCGATTCGCCGACTCTCTCAAAACAGAGGTCGTTGATCTTAGCCACCTTTGCCGCCAGCGCGTCGCCGCTCAAAGTATCAGAGACTTCGATCGCGTAACATGTGGGGTGGTAGAATGTCTTATCATGCCTAAACAGCACGACTTCATCGCCAAGATCCCGCGCAAAATCATCCTTACCGACCTTAACAAGCTTTATCGGCGGCGCGGACGCTCCGCCCAGCGTTTCCTTTGCTTCCTCAGAAATGTGAGGACAACTCTCGAGCGTAGCCTTGGATGCGGCAAGCGCCATGGCAAAGGCAAGACATGTTGGATGCCCGCAGTCTTTACAGTTTGTTTTCGGTAACAGTTTAAAAATGTCTAATCCGGTCAACGCCATAATTTCACCTCTCCTTATCAATTATTTTATCTTAATTAAGCGCTTTACGCACGTTAGAACAACGAATCCATAGTGAGCGCCGGGTGCTGTTTTTCTTCGAGGAACGACAGTATTTCTTCGGTCGACGTTCCGATCGTTTCGTCTGCGATCCTGTCGACAAAGTCCGCGCCAAGTCCCTGATCTTCCGCTATTTTGGTCATATCTTCCCTGAGAAGCTCCTTGAGATCCTTAGGCATCCACACTATTCTTGCCAGTCCGCCGTCCGCCTTTATAAATTTCTTGCTTATAAGATATCGCTTTCCGACACCCATGAAGCCCGGCGATTGAACTCCTCCTCCCACGGAACCCGCAAGAGTCGAGAATGTCATTCCGCACGGCGTCATCCCCGAATGCTCTCTCGTCGTTATCATGAGGCCGTTTGCCTCCGGCACTATCGCGAGTATCGCTTCAAAGCATCCGCACGAACTCATCGGCAGCTCCATCAGTGTATAAAGCGCCACTTCCTCAACAGACTTGTTTGACGTGGCATAGACACAATCGTTGACGCTCTTCCAGATACCTTTTTCTTCGTCTATGGCGCCCTCCTTGCTTATGGGCTGACACGGGCCTGTCGGCGTTATCTCAAACGACGCCTTGGCGTCCAGCCAGCTCACAGCGCCGCAAAGTCCGACACGTTCCGGCGTTACAACGCAGACGTGATTGGGCGCGAAGCTCTGACAGAGCAGGCATGAATAGAATTCGTTGACCGATTCGTCCGTGAGGCCCGAAAGCCTTTCGTCTCGCTTGTTGTACACTTTTCGCGCTTCTACGAGCATCTCGTTGACTTTTGCCTCGTCCGTGTAGATGGTTACCTCAGTCCTGTCGACGATCGACGGGAACTCGGATTTAAACTTCGCTATGAGTATCTCGCCGTAGTCCTTGAATTTAAAGCCTTTTTCCTTCGCGTCCTTGCTTATCCTGAGCCAGCAGAGGTCCCTCTGGGCGACGTGCCACAACCCTTCGCCGTAATTCACGAAGTAGTGGATGCGGCGTTCCAGAACACCCTCGAAATCGGGCTGCATCTTTCTGCCGTATATTTTCACGTGTATTCCTATAGGCAGTATCGACCCTTCCTCGATTTCGTCGATCTCAGGCCCTATCACCGTGATCTTGTTGTCCTCTATGTGCTCCGCGTCCACCATCTGGACGAGCTCGAATCCGGGCGCTTTGCTCCCGCCGAATTCCACATACGCGTCAGCTTTTCTGATGACTTCGCCTTCAAATGCCGGCCCGATGGTGATCGGCACCGGTATGTCGACGATCTTTATCTTTATCCCGCGGAGTTCCATGGAATAAGCGACAAGCTTGTCGTAGTCAGGCATGTATACGTACCAGTCGGGGACATCCTCCTCGAGAGGCTGGTCTGTGATGACCGGGAATCCCAGCATGATGGCGCCGAATTCCGCCGCTATCCTGACTTCATCCTGGTCTCCCAGCGCCCACACAAACGCGCGGACACGGTTTCTCTGGTATTTGAGCTGCTCGGGTTTGTTGCCCGGAGCGATACCGCCGAAAGCCAGGCCGCCCCTGAGCGCGAAGTTGACCGCGTGAATAGCCTGCGTAAAATTCCCGAGCGGGAAAGCGATATAATCGATGCCGAGCTTCACGTTTTCTTCCAGAAGCTGCTCTATTATCTCGTTGCACAGCATCAGCATGATGCCTTTGGCTTGCAGTTCTTTTATAAGTTTTGCCGCCGTCTTGCCGTCGGGCGCTTTGCCGATGATGACGGCGACGCCCGGGATCGTAAAGTCAACGAGCTGTATGCCGAATTTTCTGAGCACGGGGTCGGCGAGGAAGCCTGTCCATGGCTCAACATGTGGGTTTACTCCGTTCAGGTAACGGAGGGCCTCTATTATCTCCGCGGCGTAAAACGCCGCTTCCCCGTTGGCTTTCGCGCCGTCAAGGGTCAGTTCGTCTCTGACTTTGTCCGTCCTTATCCTGTTCAGGATGGGGACGAGGTCTTTCAGCGTCTCAACTTCCTCCCCGCTCAAGGCGGTGATGACAGGCAGTTTGTAAGCTGTGTCGGGGTAGCATACGTTCATGTCTCCCCCATGTTCGCGGATCGCCTGATTTAGCAGTATTTCAGCGTAACTCGTGGCGATCACGGCGCCTTCGTAGGCTTGTTTAAATAAGTGCTTCGACATGATTTCCCCTCCTAACCTTCGTAAACTCTTGCGGGTGTGCTGTCGTACTTCTCCGCCGCCGCTTTATGTATATTGAGTTTCCATGCCCGTTTTTCTATTCTTTCAAATATCTTCTCCGCGGCTTTTTCTCCGTCAGTTTCAAATATGAAGTATCCGCCGAAAACGTCTCTCGCGATCTTCGTTATGACCCCGTAGACCAGTTCGCTGCCTTCAACCGGCGGCATAACGCCTACATGGACCGGTATCCCCATGGAAACAACCCAGGAACCGATAGAAACCGCTTTTTCAGACGTTGCCTCAGGCGCGCTCGCCACGAACGGAAGCTGTGGAACGGGGATGCCCATGTTCTTCGCCATTTCGGTCCAGAGACGGGCTGTTCTCGTATTGTCAACGCAGGACCCCAGATGGAATACCAGCGGCAGTCCGGCGCTCAGCCCGGATTTCTCTTCAAGCCTCTTGATGAAAGCTTTGAGTCCCGGCCCGGCGTATGCGTCAACACCTTCTTTTGACATGTATCCCGCTTTCGCGAAAGCTCCCGCGGCGCATCCCGTGGAAACGAGGAATACGTCTTTCTTCGCCAGTTCGCGCGCTATTGTTAAAGTTGCGCCGTCATGGACGACCTTCTGGTTGTTACACCCGGCAAACGCGCAGACTCCCTTGATCTCGCCCGCCGCTATGGCGTCTGTCAGCACGCTTATGGGCGAATCGGGATTGACTTTGCCGAAAAGGTCCATCAGAGCTTCGTAGGAGAAGCCTCCGACCACCTGTTTCTTTATATCCGGTATGTTGACCGGTTTATTCTTCCTCTTCTCGAATTGGGCCATCGCCAGCTTTACGATCTTCTTCGCGTCGTCCATGGCCGTCTCTTCATTGAAGGCCACATGGACCGAACCCGGGACTTTCGCGATCTTAGACGTGGTGACAAGCATGGTGTTGTAGCACAGGCCTATCTCTCTGACCGACGGGTTTATACACTGCACGTCCATGACCATCGCGTCCAGGGCGCCTGTCATGATCGGCAGTTCCTGTGACCCGAAATTCGTCACGGTGGGCACGCCTTCCCTCATGAGCACTTCGTTGCCCGTACAGCAGATGCCTACCAGGTTGATGCCTTTCGCGCCAACAGTCCCGGCTTCTTTTTCAAGTTCCCTCGCGGCGTAGACCACCATCTGCGAGAGGAGCGGGTTGTGTCCGTGGACCGCTATGTTCACCTTTTCCGCGTCTAAAACGCCGAGGTTGGCTTCCGTTACGACCGGTACCGGCGTACCGAAAAGGACGTCGGTGAGATCGGTCGCCAGCGCCATGCCGGTGTAGTCCGCCAGCGCGGCCTGCAGGCCTCCGAAAATTATGTTTACAGGATCAGCGTCGGTCCCCATATGGGTCTGATGCAAAACCTGAGCTATCGCCCTGTCGATCGCCGTCGGCGCGATGCAGGTATGCTTGAATTTGAGCCTGCGCTCATCGTCTATACCCGTGTGCAACCATGTACACGGCTCATGATCGTATTTGCCGAAATCCTCCAAAGCCTTTATCGCCACATCCTTCGCTATCGCGTTTATTTCGCGGCCTTCCGTCGCTACGCCTATTTTCTCAGCGACTTTTAAGAGTTTCTTCTCGTCCGTCACCTTATAGTCCGGCGCTTGGCCTTCCGCAGCGCCCAGTAGCGTGTATGCGATTTCCCTTCCGTGATCCGAGTGCGCAGAAGCGCCTCCCGCGATCGTTCGCGCGACGTTCCTCGCAACGATGGTAAACGCCGTAGCCCCGCAGATGCCCCTGTCCTGACCGCGTTTCGTAGGTATTATCCTGCACGGCCCCTGAATGCATATCCTGCAGCATATACCTGTCAGGCCGAATTTGCATTGAGGCTGCTGGGCTTTATACCTGTCCCAGGCTGTCAATATCTGAGCTTCTTCGGCGGCTTCCAGCATCACGGCGGCTGCCGGATCAGCTGTTCTTTTTTCAAACTCCGCTGTTGACATATTCGATTCCTCCATTATATTTTGATATTCTATGCAATAACTCTTCCAAATCCTTACTTTGCGCCTCATCAGGCGCAACATCGCGCCCCATCGCTTTCTCGGCTATGGCGGCGCTGTACCCTACAAGGCCGATCAACTCGTCAGGCGTGAAGTTCGATAGTATAAACTCTTTTTCCGCTTCGCTCCTGATCTTGTTCGCTATAAACCGAACGTCCTTTATTCCCAGTTCTTTAGCCAGCTTTTCCACGGTCCTCGCCGTCTGAACGCTGGCCTTGCCCGGTTCTGTTACTATGAGCATCAGATCGACGCTCGCCGATGTTCCCCTTGTCAAGTGCTCTATCCCCGCTCCCATATCGAGAATGACTACCTCTTCCGCGTCCATGATCAGGGAATTCATCAATGCTTTTAAAAATGAATTCTCCCGGCAATAACATGCCGAACCGCCTTTTTTGACTCCTCCCATCCGAAGGAACCTTATTCCGCGTGCGTCGATGCTATAGCCCTTCATGATCGCGTTCACATCGGGGTTGAGCGAATAAAACGCGCCTTCCCCCGAAAGCTTCCCGATCAGGTCTTCCATCTCTATCAACGGCTTTATCCTTTCCAGTTCCGCCTCGTCTATATCCAGCGCAAGTCCGAGATTGCTGTCCACATCCGCGTCGACAGCGTAAACCTTAAACCCCTGTTTCTGAAAAAATTTAGCCAGACTCGATGATATCGTCGTCTTTCCTGTACCACCTTTTCCTGACACGGCTATCTTCATTTTTTTGCACCTCTCCCGCTGATATAAGCCTTGATCATCCTGTATGTTCCAAAGCTTGCGGCCACGACGACGTCCTCCGCAGGCAGAAAACTGTCCACAGAGGAATCAAATAATATCGTCCCTTCAGGCCCTATCTCCTCGTCACCCTGCCAGATAACATAAGTGACGGGGACAAGCGGCAATACGGGTATGACGACGCTGACGTCTCCGAATGATTCGGTTCTTCCGCCAATTGAATCTGCGATTTTCTTGAAATCTTCCGGTGCTCCTGAAAATACTTTTACCAGTGGATCGATGGATCTTTTCTTAAACGTATCGTAATAGATGGCCCCTCCGTTCGGGACTTCCTTGAAGGAGATCGGCTTGCCCGTAAGATGGGCAGGCCCGGCGTATATTAAATAATGCAGTACCAAAACTTTTTCCGTTATGTCGAGTTCTTCTGGACTTTCAAAAAACACAGAGTCTTCTGTACGTCTGATGCGGCACTCCTGATCGAAATACCGCACCGTCCATGTATTTGTATCCGGTGAGAATATTGCCTTTGTATTTTGGCATACAACATCGGCGTCACACTCGAAAAGCCGCTTACACGATAGCTTGTAAGCTTCTCTGTACGCATTTAGCAGGCCGGATTCATGCTTCATA
>Ga0123353_10009793_pt1 | contig 13277 bp, 7 predicted proteins | sample TergutLab28metaG_3_FD_92763 | JGI IMG/M metagenome (GOLD analysis project Ga0123353, IMG submission 92763) | Labiotermes labralis P3 segment gut microbial communities from Petit-Saut dam, French Guiana - Lab288 P3 | ecosystem: Host-associated > Arthropoda: Insects > Digestive system > Gut ...
CAACCATGACATGAGTGCGAGTGTTTTTGTAGTTCAATTTAATGGCTTTATGTCACTCACAAGTTAGTTTGATGTTAAGTACAGATATTAACATTACAGAAACCACATATTCCTGCCAGTTTTGGTATGTATTTAGTAATCAATAAGTGTGTAACAGCTGTCAAAGTTTCAAACTTCTCTGGCCATTATCTCCGTAACGGTTCAACTTTGGACATAGGTGTTTTGGGTTATATCGGTATACTTTAACATAAGGAACACCCTCCCGAAATCTGGCACATTCCTCCTGGGACACTCTGTATATGCCTCACGTTACAGGTACGGTAGTATTTGTTCATGAGTGTCAAAAGCAAAACGGACTGGCTGGGCTGGCAGACCAGCAGCTGTTATATCTTTACCTTACTGCAAGTTACATTAGCATAAGTGCAGCAGTAATTTAGGTCTTAGTGATTACTTACTATCTTCAGTGCCCTGCTTCGGGAACGCCGTCGTAAAGTGACCGAAATGTGTCGAAACTCTGTGCTGTTGCGCCAAGAACAACCGTGGCGAATAGTGTGTTACAGTTTATTTATAAAAGGGTTAAGGTACTCACGGCGACGTGTAATGTGGTGCGGTGTGGACTGCTGTGGGAGTTCCGACGCTTAAGAGGAACGTGGTGCTTCCAACTTCAGAGTAGAAGATAGCAGTCTTCAAGAATACCAAATTGCGGCGATCGTGTTCAGTTCAATAATAGTTGTAAATAACCTGTTTTCTGTGCTTGCTTTAAGTGGCACATGAATTTATCAATTTATTATTAATCAATATGAATTAGTAATAGTCTTGAAGATATTTCGCCTCGCATTTTTGCGGATTTATTTTTTGATGCAGAGATTTTCAGATTTTGCTGTTTCTGGACGTTTATTTTACGACGCTTATCGTATCACTAGACTGTATTGATTTAAGTGGTGGGATGATTGCCAAGTGATGGAATTGAAAGGATTTAGTAATGGCGTAGTTGAGTTAGTATCATGGCAATTGCACGGAGGATCTAACCAGGACTCGCCGTGAAAGGCATCAGTGAGAATCACCGGGATTCGAGGTTAGAGCGTTAGCGCTGAGCAACCATGTTAAGAAATTTTGTGGTATTTAATACCGGGTGTTTCGAGAAGTAAGTTTATGTTGGTAACAATAACGAGGAAGTACGAAATTTATTCATTGTGTTATTTGATACCACAGTAGGTATGGGTAACACTGTCTTTTATTCTTGCATATTAGTAAATACGTTATTGTGAGTAATTTCGACATATATTTAACCAGGACCAGAAGTTACGCGTATTACAGCAGACAACTTTGAAAAATCAGTATGAAGGCTAGGGCACCCAAACTCTGGAAGCACCAGAAACAGCTTACTGGACATTGTGTAGTCTATTGCATCAGCGTAAAGTAGACGCCGAGGAAGGGAAATTCTTGAACTATTGCTAGTGAAATTAATGAATATTGACTTAGACATGTGTATGTACAGTGACCGCAAGTAGAAGGTCCATTGGGAAGCTATCACAAATAATTTGGACCATGGGACTCCAACCTGCGGCCCGCCAGGTTCTGTTTTGCGGCCGACGGCCACATTTGTATATATGCTTTAAAAATTCCACAGTTGTTTAGGCGGTTAGGTATACCGCTTATTGTTATTCTTCCTCGTGCCGCCCTCAGTGACGGGCGTGGCCCTTGGCTATAAAAATTGACTTGGGCGAACTTTCCTGAGGTGTCCGGAAGATAAACTGGGCAAGCCAGCCGCTTCTGCTGAGTTATGAGTAGGCAGTTATGCCTAAGCTTCCATATTTCGTGATTTGCTCACTCACGAGCAGTGGCGTTCCATTGTATCTTGATAAGAGGCTGTATGTATGAATTAAGGCAATGGTAAAGTTCACGCTATAACTGGCCATGAAGGTCTAGACGGGGAGCATAGGTATAGCTCTACTTGTTTGTTTTTTTAAACCTGAGCGCCAGATAGGGCTGTGTGGTCAACACCACGCCACTCCCCGGCCGCTTTACCCCGGGGAAGGAGACCCGTTACCCATTGTACAGGAGGCTTTGTGAACCACAGGACTGGTCTGGGCTCGCGTGGAGAATTTTTCTCATACCGGGATTCGATTCTCGGACCGTCCAACCCTAGCGAGTCGCCATACCGACTGCACTATTCCGGCCCGCATTTGCAAAAATACTGACTTAAGATGACTTTATGGCGGTGAAATATATTTTCTGAAGGTACGGAGCTACATTTTCGAAACCACTGTATTTTCGACATTTCAGCGATTGATGTGTGCGAATAAGTTCTTATATTTTTTGTATGCTTCTGAATAATTGTTTGATTTTGGGGATTTTTTTTGCAGCTTATCATCTGTAAAAATTACACGGTGTCGGAGGAGATTTGAATAAGACTAGTGTTGTTTAACAACACTGTATGGACTTAAGATTTTAGCTATGAGGATAGTTAATGCGTTTAACAAGAGTAGCAACCCTTTAAAAGCCTCGTGATTGGTGTGCGCACTGCATTGTGTAACAGCAAAAAGTGCATTTTGTTCGTACAGTGCGTTTACACGTTTCGTATGTCTCGTAAAGAAACGGCGGTTATTTCTTTGTGCGACGTGACTGATTGGTCTTTGTAATGCCAGCAAGCTCTTCCCTGCGAAGTACGAACGGACTCTTTGGATATAATGTGAATTAATTTTAGTCTTAAGATGTTGAAATTACGGACTGTTTTTGTTTCGTTCTTCTATCACTGAGTCATTATTGTGTCAATGTGCTAGATTGTTCTTGTATACTATTGTAAAGTTGTGAAGGTGAGTTTTATAAACCCCTCCAACCAAGTGGAAGAGATGCGAGGACTGACGATTTATTACGCTGTTTTAAGTAAAACAGAAAATATTTATTGAGGTTTAATAAGATGCGATAATTGAATGGTCGGCCATTTAAGGACGCTTTGTCGAAGGCACAACTTACCAAGCGTAAGGGCGATTTTGTGATTGGATCATGTGAAAGGATGTGGTTAGAGGTGGTAGTGGTGATTTCAAGGCATATGCCCGAAAGGGCTGAGGAAACTCATGATGATCGTAGTGATATTGTTCCAGTAACGAAGATTTGATCCAGGTACTGCCCGAAGACAGTCGGACGTCTTAACATCTGTGCCAATATGTGATATAGTTCAGTCAGCCTGAATGTGTTACAACACATCAATTGTAATGTAACGACGAAGTTACAGGTCCGTAGGTTGACATCCGTGCTCGCACTATACCATCTGTAGATTTATTTTAGCCCTTTGCTTTGGATGTTACTTCGTGTGGTGCGCCTGCAGGTACTGTTGCACGTTGTAGCATAAGGTAATAGCTCCTCATATGTGACGATCGCCCCGTGGAACAGGCTTCGCGGCAGAATCACTCCACAACAGACTCTGCCCCGTGGCGACCGGCGGGTGCAGTTGGCGTGCCACAAATTGATTCGCGTCATCAGATCCGTTAGTACTACATACTGGAGTCCTGGCTTCAAAACGTAAGGTCACTCGCGCTGTATTGGAGGGTTTCAGTTTTAACTGCCTGTGCATCGTGATTGACCAAAAGTTAAGGAGAGAGCTGAGGGTGTTTGTTTTGCTTCAGGTTGTTACGTTCAAGACAACACAAAATGTGTGGCAAGAATCAGTAATCGTGGGACTTGCTGTTCCTTTTCCATTCGTAATGCCCATCGGCAGACGTGCACGCCATCTCGATGTGTCCTAGCGTTATTGTCATCTACACAAATAACCTTTGTACAGAATTTGTAAATTTTTGATCCGTGATATTTTCCTATAAAATAGCTGTTTGTCACAATAAAGCCGAAAGGTGTGTGGATTTTCGTGATCGCACTGTGTTGTTATTTTAGTTTTTAAATGAAATACATATATTTACAAGACCTTAAGATAAGCGGTTGTGTTGTTTCTCTACCTCAGGTGCCTTTGTGTTTGTGTTGTCTATAGCAGGGACTTAGAATAGGCCTTTGAGAAGCTGGCATGGTCTCTGCATGATATATCTTACGGACATTTGTTTAAGATTGTCACTGTGTTATTAGGCACTGACTGAATGTGCTGTGGATGTGACATTTTCAAAAAACTGTATAAGCGTTGAAAGGAATGGTTCCCCCCCCCCCCCGAGAAGCTTCGGCAGTGATTGGCAGTTTTAGAGGAATTGTGTCGTCTCTTTCCTATTCGGTATTGTCGTTAGTGTCCAGTACATTTGCAACAAGTTTTCTCGTACTTCCCTCTTGCCCAGGTGGGCGATCACAACGAAAAATCCAGCTGCATTACTTGGTCCTTTTCGTAAGGAAAATGTGTCATATTAGCCGGTTTCCGCTGCGGATGCAACCATCTCTTCGGCTGTTAAGCGTAGTGGGTGTGCATTTTAAAATGTTACCGGAAAACCAAAACTAATTATGTTACGGACTGGATGATTATTGACCTTGGTCGTGAAATGAGAGGGCGTTCTTGACCGTGGTGATGCCACAGCTTCAGTAATCCCGCAAAGCATGGGCGTGTGTGTAGATACAATCTCTGCACACAGACATGGAAGTAAGACCGTTGGAAGGTAACTTAATGCATGTGTCTTCGGTAACAGACGGAGGCGTCATATGGAGCTAATGAGTTTGAGTGTAGATTTTTGTCAAGCAGTCACACCTACCTCTTATTCATTCATCTCCTCGCTCATTCATTGCTAGACTACGCACGCGGCCTTCGGATGTGCATGATGGGTGCCAGGTTCTTGCTCGTTTTATTTCGCGTTGCACGTTCATGCAGAGCTGCTTATAAATACCACAGAGTTTCTGATTAGTAATCCCGCACATGCGCGCTTTTACCAAAGCGATGTTTAAATGGTGCTTTTCGAAAATACAAAGTGTATTTCGGTACGAAGTGTGGTCTGTGCAGAAATATACGAGTAGCTTCGAAATAATGGTCACCTAGAGAGTGTCCGTTTTATCTGTCCTCGAACACAGGCTTTCTCTGCGAAAAAGTTGGTGTGCTCAGGCGCAATGAAAGGGGCATCCGTATTATCTGGCAGGCTTGAGAATTCTAGCAAGGGCGGTTCTTGCGATGTTTTTGTTTAACGGCACGGAAAGCAGTCAAGATACTAATTTAATAATGCGCACGGCGATGCGGGATAATTAAATGAACCGTAAACATGTAGGGGGTCAGGGTGCGGACTGGACGTGCAGTTGTGTCAGGATAGGTGTCAGTAGTGGCCGCTCGTGAGCGAGTCACGTACAAGGCGCGTAATATCTAGAGCGTATGAGTGTGCTTCTCAGGTAGGGCTCTGGAATTTTACAACTTGTTTCTTTAAAAGTATAGCGTCATCGTCAAGTACGCTTTCATATATGTTCTGGCCTGAGGTCAACATCATCTCTGTGTTTCGAATCGATTTGGCGTTATTCTTTCTATAGTCTGGTAAGTCAGACACAAAGCAAGTGTCGCCTGAGTAACAGTGTCGGTGATACGTACTTTTTTTTAGGATGCATAGGAGCCGTTTTGCGTCACACAGTAGTTGCTGTACGTAACGCTAGTTTTATCGTAATAAAACTATTAAAAAATATACTCGGCCATTTCCCACACGTTGGTCCGAACGGTTTCTGTAATGGCGAACACTGTGCTATGCAATGTGAGAATAATCTGTATAAAATGCAGATTACTGTATCATTAGAGGTTAATGTCTTCCCGCAACGGAATGCTGCTCGACTGCTCAGTACTGCGAATACAACCCATATATCACAAGATCTAACTGGGACTTAGATTTAGTCCACATGCTCACATTGCATTTCTCTGAGAAACATTTTGATATCGTCTGTTCTCCTTTTTACATATATATTCGGGAATACCGCGTTCCAGCATACTTACCACCAAATTCTGAAATCGCGTCTTATTTGCCAGGCCAAAATAAATAAATAGTAGCCAGATATATAAATGGGTTGTAGAATATGTGTCGTGGCGCGTATGGCATCCGATTTAGCAGAGATAAATGCCGAGAAATCTGAGATATATTTGAGGAAAAGCCCCACTCATATATGTCCTTGGTAAATAGCTTTAAGCGTTCAAAGCCCAGACTTCTTGATTCCTAGAGAAAGAGCCGTCGATACGCATAGTTACATGCCAGGTTATCTCAGGTGGCAGAGTGAACGGGGTTCGATTCCTTGCACCGCTTGCAGACGGACTATGTGGTCCACTCACCACTTCCGTATGACTGTCTCTGACTTCGTCCTGAGAGCGGCCGGAATGTGGAGTTTTACCTCCACTCTGCGGCATTAAATCAGGCGCGATTGCGTGGGCGTGGTGATGCTAGACAGAAAAATACTGCCTTTGCTTTGCATCGAACGCCAAGTCGTTTGGCTCAAAATTTGTCACTTTGGTCGTCAAGTTACTCTGGCCGTAGTTGGTAAATGATCCAGTGAGGCGGAAATTTTTCTAACCTGTACATTACAGTTTAATGCCTTCATCACAGATACACTGCGCCTGCATTACGAAGACCAGTCAGTTAACGCAGTTTAGAGAAATAATAGCTGTTTATAGTGAGAATTGTACGAAACACATAAATAGTCTGAGAGCAAAATGCATTTTTAATTCATACTCACTGTGCTTTAAATGGTTGATTAAATCGCCAGCTTCATTAATTATTACATGTCATGAGTTACTCTACGCCCTGGGGGGGGGGACCATTTATTATGCTTGTACTTTGGCTAGCAACGCTGCAAAACTTAAATTTGCTTTGGTTCGCACCATAATTACCAGGAACGTAATGGTATTTTTAACCGCTGCAATTAGCGTGGCTCTGTGAAATTACCCACGAAACGACCAGCGTTTTAGACTCATTCGTCAAATTGCGAAAAGCGACTCAGTTTCGTCATGTCTGTCTGTCTGTCCGTCCGCGTGGAACAACACGGTTTCTTCTGGATGGATTTTTATAAAATTTGTTGTTTTGAGTATTTTTCGAAAATCTGTCGAGAAAATTCAAGTTTTATTAAAATACAACAAGGATGACCACTTGACGTGAAGATCCATGTACATATATATGTCGCCGAATTTTTCTTGGAATTAGAAATTTTTCTGAAAGAAAAAAAGGTGTTGAGTAAATCGAAACATTTTATATTCAGTAACTTTTTTCCCCCGAAAATCGTATCGTTTATGAGATAATGTTGGAGAAATATTGTACAGCGAGACAGGCCACTGATGACAATATAATAAGAGGCGTGTGCTGTGCATGCTGGATATCTAAGACTACAGAGACACACCCAGAATCTAATACTTACTGCTTTTCCATGGCAACAATGGTTGAACAAACGCGCCTCGATATTGCGTTATACGCTTACTGCCTGTCTTGTTGTGTACTTATTATATACTTCCGAGGAAAGGAAATCTGAGCGATTGTGTGTATACTGGCGAACTAAGTGGATATTCTTGGTTGAAGTCGACCGCAGGGGGTGAGGGCAATTTATGTGTGATGGTGATTGTATATCAAACCCCAAGAGTTCCAGCCTTTCGCCTCATAGGTAAGAAGGCGCTGTTCATTGGGTGGGTACAGGAAAAGCTGGTCTTGGGCTAGGTTACTTTAAATGTATGAAGAATGGTAGCAGTTGTTACTGTTTGACGTCGCACCATGCCTGGAATTTCATAAGAAATTGATTTCTTTCAGTCACGTTTCAAATTAGCCTGCAGACAATTAAGTAATAAATTATTAGTCTGTGAAATGTTCAGTTTTTTTCTTGTAAGTATTAATGTGATGAAATTGTACAGTTTACCTGTAATGTACGTACATCGCAGAAATGTTACAGTTCGCGTTTGAACATCTGATTTTCTGCAACGAGCTGCACGGGAGTTACAGCGCGGTCAGTATCGAACCCATGTTTCTTTAAGGCCTTTAAATGCTCAGTGGTAACTGTATGTCACGTATTGTGTCTTCAAAATTCAGCTTTCAGAACTTGTTGTTGCTTTTGACTGACAGTGAAATGTGATTTTCCCATAACAGCATTAACAGGTGATCCTTGTAATGTAGAAGCATTGTTGCTTATAAGATAGAAAATTTATTATTATCATTATTATTGTTGTTGTTGTTTGGACAAAACTTTGCTTAAAAGATTAAAAACGTTTGTGTTATTGTCAATCACAGCGAAGAAACCAAGGCAGAAGAGACGTTTTGTGCGACATTGGTGGAATTTTTTGTAACATTCCATTTTCCATTATCTAGTTTTACAACAGGAAAGTCCGTGATTTCGAACTTCTTGCTTGCCTGTTAGTGCGAGTCCACACAGCGTTGGTGTTCTGCCTAGTCACTTTGCTATTCTGTGTGTACGGACGTGCAGCTTCTACCGCACGTAGCTTCTACAATACGTATGGATTCTGGGCACGCTTTGTTCTTGGGAAGGGTTCTTCGGTACTAATTACATATTGAGCGATCTGGCAATGATGTCTGTGAAGAATTCGTGTCTCTGCAAGTAATTTAAGTCTGCAGTATAATCGTCAGTTGTGTGGAGCTGTGTGCTCCTTGCCCTTGGATACGAACCCCAGAGAAGTAACGTCCGGTAAACACAGTTGGACATGTTTTAAATGAATTGGATCATTTACTGATGATTCATTTTGGGAAAACAAGACTTGTGGGTTTTGTTTCATTCACACAGTTGGACAAGGTTCGCCCTTTTAGTCTCACAAGTCAGTTAATTCCTGGCACGATGTTGGGTTGCTGTATATTGTGCTGTTGGCAGCCTGCATGCTGTTGGCATAGGTGGGGTGACCGCAGTAGAAACTGCACCAACGACTAAACACATAAAAGCGTCTGAGTTCCTACAAATTGCTTATTTCGAAGAAGAGTTTTGTGACGTCATGTCCCTATTTAGCTAATGTTGCTCTGTGCGGTCGGTAAATTTGTCATTGTTATGCCGTTAAGAGCGTCTTACAGGTTGGCGAAATGGTTTTCTAAGAAACATGGTTTTCAGTCATGTTATTTCCATTCGTCATTTTCGGTTCTCTTATTGTGAGCATCATATGGCGTATACCATGGTTTAAATGAAGATCAGCTGTCGTCGCATCTGTGTTATCTGGGTCAGTTTTTATTGGCCATGGTAGGTGCCATACTGTGCACCTCCATATATTTCATTCTTTTCCTTACGTTGAGTGTCTAGCTGGAATTTTTTTTTTCCGAGAGAGACATTGATTTTGAACCAAGTTGTTTTCAAACCCTTATTGAGGACTGCATTTAAGGGAAGCGGAAAGGGAGATAGTAAAACGCATTTAGGGCTCACGAAATGCGCCAAAATTTTGAGTTGACTGACCCCTTTAACCTTGCCATTTGGTTGACGGAGACTGTACGGGGGCAAACTATACTGTTAAAACAGTTTTCAAGTAAATATATTGTGAGGTTGTGGAATGGATTCAACTGGGTCGGGTAGTGAGCATTGCTGAGCTTGTGTTAGTTTGAAATATGATTTTTTTTGCCAGTTCGTGGACATGGAAATATTGACTGCTTTTGGACTGTTCTGTACAACGGTTATAATGGTTCTTTAATGCAGTCAGTTTGAATGATGCTTATTAACTGTTGCACAGGTGGTCGGCTTGTAAGGTGGATTGAAATGGCACAGGATCGACTCCAGGGAAGAAGTTTTGTTTAACCTATAGGCTCATTGACGAAATATTTTCACTAAGTGTAAATATCACACGTCCTGTAAGTAAAGTCCGTGTCATTCAGCAAGCATGGGCCGGGATAGCGTGGTCAGTATGGGGACTCGTTACAGCTTGGACGGTTTGGGGTTCGAACTCCGGTGGGGGCAAGAGATTTTGCCGTCCGCATACACGCCCAAACTCTACCAGGGGTCCGCTCAGCCTACTGTGCGATAGGTACCTGTGCTCTTTCCCGGGGCAGAGCGCCCGGGGAGTGGCGTTGACCACTCCAATCTAGCTTCAAGATTCGTGTCGAATACAGGTGAACCTCCACTCCCTGTCTGTGCCTTTAGGGCGTGTTATTAGAGTTACTCTTTGTCTTTATTTAACTAACCCCTGTCCTGTACTCGTGTGGGTTGGGGTGGGAAGTTGTAGATCTTGTGTTCTTAACTTGGCACAGGGTGAAGGTGAATGGTGAACTTTACGCTTTAGCGGTTTTACCTCTTGAGCAACAGGCTTCTGATCCACAGTGGGGGTTTGTGGTCCAGGCCGGGCGCGTTCAGAAGAAGGAATAAGTTCCTACCGTTGCCGGGAATCGAATCCTGGTCTACGACTCCATTTACTTTTGTGACAAGCTGCACTCTGAATGGTGTTATATAAAAAGTCGGTCTTATATGTAAGTCGCCCATTGCGGCCTCTTTATCTTGTGTTTTATACTTTTGTTTTCAGCTTACATTTGGAAGACCAATTACTCGCACGTTCCGTTTGCTGATACGGGGGTTCCCATCTGGCTATTTGCCCTTGTTTTCATTTCGGCCGTTTTCACTCATTCGTCTCGTCCCTCTTCCTTCCTTCTTTTGAAGCCACCCTTTCCTACCGTTATTGAATCCTACGGTAATCTCGTTTGGCCTTCCTTAGGAAATCGATTTAGTTAAGTCATCTTGATGAAGGGCGAAGGAGGTGAAGAAAATGGCTGCGCCGTTTCTTCTCTTCCCACCGCAAAGTTGCCCTCTGGTCGTAATCTTGTCGGTCACTTCCTTAAACACGCTGTTGGGAATTAGTGGCTGAGATGTGGAGGGGACGAGAGATAAATGGCCCATGAAGTGGAAAACACCCAATGTGATTTTTTTTAGCAGGCCTTTCTCCTTTCTTGCTGCCCTCCTTTCTTCATCTCTTTTCATCCGTTCTTTCATTCATTTATTCTTAAGAAGAGATAAGCATGTAATATGATGTGTCTGCGCGCGTCATTATCCCCCCCCCCCAAATTAACTTAAAGCTAAGTAGCAAGATCATCGCTCTGCCACCGAGCGTATTTCTGTCGTGTAGTGTAAGTCCCTACATTTGTTGTAGTGATATATTCTCGCATAATATACGTATGTTTATAATTCTGGGTACAGAGTAAAGAAACATGACGGTTGGGCGTCATATTTTCATCGTTTTATGTTGTAACGTATAATAAGTATGTGAAAATCTTGTACGGGGGATTTTAAAGATATCAGTAAATTTATTGGGAATTTTTAACTTCATGATGATAATTAGATACACAGAGACAGCGTGAAATTAGGGGATATCTGTGGAAAGTTGTATACAGTACACAGAAATGCGTTACAGACGTATTTGGGTCCTAATTATTGTGTCTATAGATAAAGTGTGTAAGAGAGAGCAGGCCTTGATCCTTCCTGTTGCTTATTTTTTTTATAGAACTGAAGTTGTCCGTTTGAGATCTGTTGCTCGGCAGTACAGCGCCCCGCTGGTGTTCTGTGCAGCTTTTCTGATCAGGATTGATCGTACCTCACCAAGCACAGATATTGGGAGCCCTATTGCACAATGTGTGACTGAAACGTATGGTGCTAGACTTTGAGGAATGGGATCGACCAAAATAATGTAGCCATTGTGCAGAGGAATGGAATCGACCAAAATAAGGTAGCCATTGTGCAGAGGAATGGAATCGACCAAAATAAGGTAGCCATTGTGCAAAGTAGAGTCTTACGTTCTTGTTAACATTTTTGTGACGTGTGCTTAAAAGCTGGTAGTATAATTAATACCAGGACCTGCGGAGATATGCATCAAGGGTAGAACTACTGCAACATGTAACGCATCTGATTAACCTTTCAAATATTACCTTCGCGATTTTGTTTGTGTTTCTGCATCAGTTTTCGTAATTTTCAGTAGCAAAATGTTGCGGTGTTAGTTACACTGCACAGAGTCATTAGTTATAGTTCTATAGGTTGTATACCAAAAAATCACCTTTTTGCGTATGACAGCTGACCGTTGCTGTAGGCTGTTAGTAATCTTGATATTTTGGGGTTTTCAGCGCGGTGTGTATGAAGATGAAGACACGACCATTCGAAACGTCCGCAACTATTTAGCGGTTGACACATCTAACAGCCCAGAATATCTCAGTCTTTAGCCATTAATCACCTCTTTTTCATACAGTGCAGCAGAGTTTCGTATGCACACAAAGTCGTAGTAGTCGCCATTCCTCTTTTTGTAACCCCTCCAGTGTTTGTCAGCCGATCGTCCTATGGCAGGAAGTCCGGTGACCGTGTTGGTTATAGTTTGTTAATTTCAACTAATTCGTTAACTAGAGTAATGTTAATGTTATTGTTTGCCAAGCGGCAGACACACGGTAATCGAACACACCATTGCGCACATCAGTATAGGGTTTAGGTTTCAGTTGAAAGGTTTTTCATTTGCTAAATAAGTCAGAAAATTCGACGTTGTTAATGCATATAATTACACTGTATTAAAGCGTCAGCGCATATTTGTGTCGAATTATTGTTCTGTGTCACCTGTAGTTTTGTGTTTCATAGTTCACGGCTTTCTGCGTGCAGAGGCCGAACAGTACAGGTACGACGATTTGTGATGTGCACAAAATGGAAGGAAGTGCTAAGTAAGGGCTAAGATTGCAGGTTGTAATCAGTGTCCATCGATATACTGATAAATCTTGGCTGGTCTATTGCAGTAACATTTTCTTTTGTTGCCTAAACTTCTTTCTGTTTCTGCACGGTTGCATTCTTGCACTTGCATCGCTAACCAAACTGGAATTCTTATTCTGATACATTTCCCATAGAAATAGCTGTGTGAGAAGGGTTTTATATAGCCAGACTGCAGCTAGAAGCGAGGAGTGCTGTGAAGGTCTTATGACGTTTTCATGTTAAGCTCATATGGTGGAATATTCCCTTGTATAGTAGTCGGTATCTGTACAGTTTTGGGCCGTTTCATATGACTTCGCGAATCTTATGTACTGGGCGTAAAACTTCACGTTCCGCATCGTCGCCACCTTCAAGATTGCTTACCTCAATTTACGTGTAGAGTTAAACAAGGAGGGCTTGAAACTAAATGGCACACATCAGCTTCTGGCTTATGCCGACGGTGTTAATATACTGGCAGGAAGCAGGCATACTCTGAAGGAAAATGCAGAAGCTTTAGTAACTGCTACTAGGGAGATTGGACTGGAAGTAAGTGCTGATAAAACTAAGTACATGGTCATGTCTCGATATGAGAATGCAGGACGAATTCAAAGTGTGAGGATTGATAATAGTACCTTCGAGAGGGTGGAAGAGTTTAAATATTTGGGAACAACTTTAACAATCCAAAATTCTATTCGGGAAGAAATAAAGAGTAGACTGAGGTCAGGAAA
>Ga0123353_10009794_pt1 | contig 13276 bp, 14 predicted proteins | sample TergutLab28metaG_3_FD_92763 | JGI IMG/M metagenome (GOLD analysis project Ga0123353, IMG submission 92763) | Labiotermes labralis P3 segment gut microbial communities from Petit-Saut dam, French Guiana - Lab288 P3 | ecosystem: Host-associated > Arthropoda: Insects > Digestive system > Gut ...
CCGCAAGGCCTACTTCTTCCAGTAAATAATTTACCCTGTCCCGCCTTTCGGATTTAGCGCCGCCTTTTCCGGAAATAATCAGGGGCAGCTCTACATTCTCATAAACATTTAATACAGGTAAAAGGTTAAACGATTGAAATACATATCCCAGCAGATCGCGCCTAAGGCGGGCCAGTTCCCTGCGGTTTTGATTTTTTATTTCCAGATTGTTAATTGTAAGGCTTCCGCGGCTGAAACTGTCTATTAATCCAATAATATTCATCAGAGTAGTTTTACCGGAACCGGAAGGCCCTGCGACAGAGATAAATTCAGCTTCATTAATATCAAGGTTAATGCCTCTTAAAGCCTGTACTTCAAGATTCCCCATGGGGTAACTTTTCCAAAGATCTTTTACAGAAACAATCATTTGCGACCCGGATTTATTAATATTTTATTTAATCTTTTCATAAATATACTGTTCCTTTTAATTTTGATTTAACCCTTTAATAAGCGAATCGCATACGATATCCGTTTCGTCCTGTGTCATATCGGGATACAGAGGCAGTGTTAATTCCCGCGTTGCAACATATTCTGCTTTAGGCGTAGAATTAACCCTGTTTGCATACGCGCTAAAACTTTGAATCGCCGGATAATGAATGCTGGTTTGAACTCCATCCTGTTTCATGGATTCAATAACCGCAGTTCTATCTATCGAATCTGAAAGCAGAATTGGCATGATGTGATAACTGGGTTTCCCGCGGCCCCAATGTCTGTAAGGAATTGATATTCCCGAAAGATCATCCAGCCGCTTGTAATAATGCTCAACAAGTTTTTGTCTTTTATTATTCGCCTCTTCAAGTTTTTGCAGTTGAACAATCCCCAACGCAGAACTAATTTCGTGAATACGGTAATTCAAACCCGGTGCTTTTACATCATAGGAAATCGCCCTGCCCTTATATCGATCAAACGAAGGGACAGACATTCCGTGAGAACGCAAATTCCTCAGCTTGGTATACAGGTTTGAATTGCGCGTAACAACCATGCCGCCTTCGCCTGTCGCAATGTTTTTATTGCCAAAAAAACTGAAGGCGGAAATATCGCCAAAAGTACCAAGAGGCTGCCCCGGTATCCGGCTGGCAGCTTGCTCATCAGAAACATGGAAATCCGCTCCCGGACTATGAGCGCAGTCTTCAATAAGAAACAGGTTATGTTTTTTACACAGAGCTGTGATACGCTCCATATCACAGGCAAAACCTGCATAATGAACAATCATAACCGCTTTTGTTTTGGGAGTAATCCTTGCTTCTATATCATCAGGATCTATCGACCAATCTTCCATTGAAGTAATATCCGCAAGAACATTTTCAGCGCCGGCCATCAGGGTAACATTTTGATCGGCAATAAATGTAAGCGCTGGGGTTATTACTTCATCGCCCTCTTTGATGTCAAGGGCAAGCATGGCCATGTGAAGCGCCGCGGTACCGCTTGAAACAGCCAGACACTGGGTATCATTTTCAAGGAAAATGGAAAAAGCAGTTTCAAAATCGGAAGTTTTCTGGCTTATTGTAAGCCAGCCGGAATCGAGAACTTCCTTAACCGCCTGATACTCTCTTTCATCATAGCTTATTTTATGAAGCTGTACGCGCCACATAATTTACTCCAGATTTATATGGAAAAACCAGCCCAAAAGTTGGTTTTTCTGAAACCATTTTTATAATTAACCCGAACCAAAGGTTCACAACTTAAGGTTCGCAGTTTTAGAAAATGCTCATTAAATAAAATATACCATTTATTGACCAGCTTTTCAATTACTGGAATTGTTCATAAACTGAGGTTTCCGAACAACTATACTACTGAAAATTCCGTTTTTTTAACATATAATGAAACCATAACATATTAAGGGGGCAGTAATGAAATTGACCATGCCGGAAGAAATCCGGAACGAAATAGCGAAGGAAGGCATTATCGCGGTTCTTGAAATGGAATCCGAACAAAATGCGATTCCAACAGCAAAAGCGCTTTTAGACGGGGGCATAAAAATTATAGAACTGGCCCTGCGTACTCCGGCAGCTATTCCTTCAATTTCCATGATCGCAAGGGAAGTTCCGCAAATATACATGGGGATCGGCACCATAATTGAACCGGGACAGGCAGCAAATGTAAAAAAAGAGAGCTCAGTACGCTTTGGAGTTTCCCCGGGGCTTAATCCCGAAATTGTAAGAGAAGCGATAGCGGCGAATCTGCCTTTCGCGCCGGGAATCGCGACTCCGAGTGAATTGGAACAGGCTATTTCCCTTGGATGCCGTGTGGTAAAATTTTTCCCCGCTGAAGGCATGGGGGGATTGAATTATCTTAAAAGTATCAATGCTCCCTACAACCATTTGGGCATTAAATACATTCCGCTTGGGGGCGTCACTGTGGACAACCTTGCCAGTTATGCGAAATTCAATCCTGTACTTGCTATCGGCGGAAGCTGGATAGCGCCCAAAGAACTGATTAAAGCTCAGGATTGGAAAGAAATAACAAGAAGGGCAAAAGAAGCTAAGGAAATCTGGCTCTCCAGCCGCAGATGTGATTAAAAAGGAAAGGGCTCAATTATCATTTGCTTTTGCGAATAAAGGGGTTTATTATTTAAGTATCCTTGACGGAGGTTGAAATTATGAAACTTTCTGAAAAAAGCCGCAGGATTTTACGAAAAATTTATTGCGGACTGGGGGTTACCGCAGTCTCTTTTGTTTTTCATGCCTGTGATGATCCAACAGGACAGAGCAAAGGCAACTGGGGAGCGTATGGACCAGCCCCGGCGTATGGGCCAGGACCGGATTATGTAAGAGAAGAAGTCCTTATTCGCGGAAAGGTAATATCCAAGAAAACGGGCGAACCTGTTAGAGGCATTTCTGTTTTTATAAATAACATAAACAGAGATTACCCGTACCTGACAGGGTTTCTCGGAGAATTTTTTATCTATGTACCAAAACTGGATAACTACAACATAGTGTTTACCGATATTGACGGCGATGAAAACGGCGGGAATTTTAAGCAATACATACTCAATTTAACGATAGAAGAGGCTGAAGCTTTGAAAGAAACTCCGTTAATCATTGAATTGGAAGAAATGTCAGAAGATGAGGAATAAATTTTCTCAGTTTTTGTTCAATCAATTCAGAAAGAATGAAACACATCTTCACGAACTGACTTACCTTTTTTGGGAATGTACCCAGCGCTGTAATCTGCATTGTCTGCATTGCGGCTCTGATTGCAAAACGGATGGTTCAATAAAAGATATGCCTTTTGAAGATTTTCTTAAGGCCATTCTGCCGTTAAAGAAAAAATACAATTGTGAAAATATAACCATAGCAATTACAGGCGGCGAACCGTTACTGCGCAAAGACCTGCCGGAATGTGGTTTATTACTGAGAAAAAACGGATTTCGCTGGGGAATAGTTACAAACGGGTATGATTATACTCCGGAAATTCACTCCAACCTGCTTGCAGCGGGCATGGGCTCGATAACAGTCAGCCTTGACGGGCTAAAGCCTGCCCATAATTGGCTGAGAGCGGACAGCGAAAGTTTTAACAGGGCTGTCAGCGCCATAAGTTTGGTTGCTTCATCCCCACGGCTTATATACGATGTGGTTACATGCGTAAACAAGAGGAACATCGGCGAACTTGAAGAACTGAAAAATTTTCTGATTACCATGCGGGTAAAAGCATGGAGACTGTTTACAATCTGGCCGATTGGAAGAGCGGCGAATAATGACGATCTGTTCCTGAATCCGCAGCAGTTAAAGCAGCTTATGGATTTTATTGTAATGACACGTAACGATATGCGGATAAAAATTACATTCAGCTGCGAAGCATATCTTGGCGAATATGAACGAAAGATCAGAGACACATATTTCTTTTGCCGTGCCGGAATTCAGTTTGCTTCGATCCTGATAGACGGTTCAATATCGGCATGTCCCAACATCAACAGAAATTTTGTTCAGGGAAACATATACCGCGATGATTTTCTTGATGTCTGGAACAACAAGTTCGAAATCATGCGCAATCGCAGATGGATGAAAACCGGAATATGTAAAAATTGCGATTCTTTCAAAAACTGCAATGGCGGAGCAATGCATCTTTGGGATGAAAAAAAAGAGTCAATTAAAACCTGTATTTATCAACAATTATCTCAATAAATAAGCGGAATAATCCTGTATTTTACCTTTTTCTTGTAAGTATCCCAAAGTTCGCCGTATTTTGCCTTGCAGATAACATCATCATCTGCCTGACGAGTAAACAAGAGGCCTATGTAGTAGATTGGGTACAGCCACACTAAAAGAATCGCAGGATATCCCGCACTGGCACCGTATACAAACGCAACCGCGGCAATAGCGCAAGCCTGTATTATTTCCCCAAGGTAATTGATGTGGCGGCTCGCGCCCCAATAGCCGCTTACAAGCAAAGTATGTTTCCCATCGCTGACTGTTTCGGGTTTCATGCAAAGGAATTTCTTTTCGGGCGCGATTTTGAAAAAATATTTTTGCAAGTTTGCGCCGCGGGTGAATATCCATCCAACCAGGAAAAGAAGCGCGAAAGCTATCAAAAGCCAGAAGGGATAATCTGGATTTTTTTCATTAACAGTGACCCAAAGCGTAATGGCATAGAAATAGGGATAAAAAGAAAGACAGCCCCAACCCAATTTGAAGCCTACTCTCTCCGCAAAAATATCGTAAGTGTAAAGATGGACTCTTTCAAATATCAGATATTCCCAGCAAAACCATGTTGACATGGCGGCGCCCAGCAGAATACCCGGATTGACAGTTTCAAAAGCAAACCAGTGATACGCGGCAAAAGAAAGAACATTTAATTGAAGCATTACCGCTCCGATCAAATAAAGCCACATTTTTGCATCGATGTAGCCATTTTTGAACTGCGGATTTTTAATCCTGCCGAACCAAAAATCGGCAAGAAAGGATTTACCGGTTGAAGGAACTTTTAATACAATAATAAACGAAAACAAAAGCCCGATAACAATAGCGCCGGCAAGGCTAAACCACCTGACATGATACAGCCAGTCAAACGGAACAATATCAAAAAAACCCAATAAAAACCAAATAAGAATACTTGCCGGAAGAACCAGTATTCCGTTAATCCGGTATTTCAGCAATTCACCTGTTGTTTCATTTTTCACATAACCTTTTATTTTTCTGGCAGGCAGAATGATATGCAAAAGAGTGATAACCGCGTAAGCAATCCACGGGGTAAGAAACCCAAGTATCAATAATCTCATGTAAACTCCTTTTGATGCGGCAGGGTTTCATGACAAACCCCCAGTGTTCTTCGACATCATATCAATTGCCGCTTTTCTTGTCAAAAGCCGTACCAATACAAAGCGGGCTATTTTGTTAACTATGCCGGGAATAACGATTGGTCTTTTCCCCAGAGCTTTCAATGTCTGCTCCGCCACATCAACTGCGGCCATAGTTCCGGGGGCTGCCCTGGTTTTTTCCGCCTGCTGATAACCGGGCGTAAGAATCGCTCCGGCACAACAGCCAATCACATCAACACCGTGGGGCTTCATTTCCTTCCATAAGCCCTCAGCTAAAACAGCGTTAAAAGCCTTTGTCGCCGCATAAGCTGCCAGTTTAGGGCAGCCCTGCGCTCCGGCAAGTGATGACATCAATACAATGCCGCCATGCTTGTTTTGAATCATCGGCGCAGACAGCATTTTCGCAAGCAGCAATGGCGTCTTTACATTGACGTTTGCAGCCAGCGATAAATGTTCTTCGCTTGTATTTTCGAATAATCCAATAGGCGCAAACGCGGCATTGTAAACAAGCAAACCTATTGAAATTTTAAGGCTGGATATAAGGCTTTTGATTTTTTCGAGATCATTCAAATCCGCCGCAAGTATAAATACATCAACACTGTATTGGGTTTTAAGTTTGTCAGCAATTGCTTCCAGGCGTTCTTTATCACGCGCTATCAAAACAAGATTCAACCCCCGGCGGGCAAGCGATTCGGCAAACGCCGCACCCAATCCGCAGGAACCGCCCGCAACAAGCGCGGTTGGCCCGTATTTTTTCCAGAACTGCAGGTATTTTTTACTTTTCATAAATATATTTTCCTGTATTTTCCCTTTTCGGTAAAGCGCCAGCACATCTTCGCACCCATATATAGCTGTGAAACTTAAAACTTAGTTTCACTTTCGATTATAGCGTGCGGTCAATGGCTGCGCGATACGGAGGAGTTTTTATGAGTGTAATGGCGTATATGCCTTATGGGGCGGGTGGAATCATTATCCGGGTTGAGACGGATATTCGTAGAGGAATTCCAGGAGTTGATATTACAGGGCTTGCTGAAGGAGCGGTCAGGGAAGCGCGGGACAGGGTGCGGGCAGCATTCAGAAATTCCGGGTTTAGTTTTCCGCAGGACAGGATTTTGATTAACCTCGCACCGGCAGGTTTGAAAAAAGATGGAGCCGCACTTGATTTGCCAATTGCCCTTTCTGTGATGGCAGCGGCAGGTATTGTTCCGGTTTCAGGGAATCTGCTCGTAATGGGAGAGCTTGAACTTTCCGGCAAAATCAGGCCGGTGCGGGGAGTGCTTGCGGCTATTGCCGCGGGGCTTGCCGAAGGAATTACCGAGTTCATTGTTCCGGCGGAAAATGCGGGAGAAGCGGCTATTCTGGCTTCCGCCGAAAAAGGCGCGCATTTTACGGCTGCGGAAAATTTACAAGGCGCAGTTCATGCCCTTTTTATCAGGGAAGAAAAAGGCTCGTTACCCGCACAGGTAACTGCCCCGGAAGCAGTTAATGATGAAACTGACAATTCCATCGGCGATTTTTCTGATGTAAAGGGACAGCCAATTTATAAAAGAGCTTTGGAAATTGCCGCGGCAGGCGGACACAATGTACTTGTTTTCGGGCCGCCCGGCGCAGGAAAGACAATGCTCGCGCGGCGGCTGCAGTCGATAATGGCGCCCCTAAACCTTGATGAGGCGGTCGAAGTAACACGCCTTTACAGCCTTGCCGGACCTTTTGCAAATAATAACGGATGTAATCTGCAACAGTTTATTGACCGCCTCATTACCTGCCCGCCTTTCCGGGCCCCGCACCATTCAGCAAGCGCCGAAGGCATTCTTGGCGGCGGAAGAATACCGCGCCCGGGAGAAATCAGTCTGGCTCATTTCGGCGTACTATTCCTTGATGAAGCCCCGGAATTCAGAATCAATGTTCTTCAGGCTTTACGTGAACCGCTGGAAGACAGGGTAATAAGCATTGTCAGAGCGGAAGGCCCTTTACGGCTTCCGGCGGAATTTCAACTGTTGATGACAGCAAATTCCTGTCCCTGCGGAAGGCTGGGTATACGTGAAAGCGACAGCACATGTTTCTGTTCGCCGGAAGAAATAAACCGTTACTGGCGCAAATTTGGCGGCGCTTTACTCGACAGAGTAGAAATCCGTGTTGCTGTAATGCCGCCAAAAATTGAAGAGATCAGCAGACATAATTCGGAGAGCGAAGAAAAAAGCGCCGTAATAGCCCAACGAGTCAGGGCAGCAGTAGAAATTCAACGACACCGTTTCAAAGATATGGGAGTTCGCCGTAACGCATTGCTTCCAGCCGGGAAAACTGCCGTTCTCTGCCCCATGAACGAAAAGGCAGAAAACGCGTTTCATAAAGCGATAACAAAACTGGGACTTTCCGGAAGGGCATATCATGGAATTCTGCGGGTAGCCAGAACCATAGCAGACCTTGAAAACAGGGAAATAATCGAAACAGAGCATATTCTCGAAGCAGTCCATCACAGACGCCTTGGAGAAGACCCCTGGGAAATTTTATCAATATGATGGAAATACAGTTTGTATTTGCAAAATGTATTGACAAATAGAGGAAGGAGAGATATAATGGTATTAGAATTTGAATGGGATGGTGAAAAAAGCGCAAAAAACACCATAAAACACGGCATTTCCTTTGATGAAGCAAAGATAATTTTCTACGATCCCATGCGGCATGAAATTATGGATCCTATTCACAGCATCATCGAAGAACGGTGGAAAATAATAGGTTTGGTTGGCTGGACAGTATTTACAGTCAGTTGCACAGAAAGAAACGGTCGAATCCGGATAATATCTGCCAGAAAGGCAGACAAAAAAGAAGAGGAGGAATATTTTTATGGGTATGGTAAGACAAATAATAGACACTGATAAACCACAACAGCTTTCAGCGGAATCCCTTGAACGATTGGCTGCGCTCAAAGACAGGCCGGTAGATTACAGCGATATTCCAGAACTAACTCCCCAAGAAATTGCAGAAATCAGGCGTCAAAGAGAAGAAAATCGAAAAAAGCAGATGTTCTCGCTGCGACTGCAAACTTCAACAATTAACTGGTGGCGAAAGAACATAGGAATGGGGTATACCAGCGTTATGGCAAGGCTGCTTGATGAAGCCAGAAAACACCCAGAATGGCTCAAAGAATGCCTTTAACCCAACGCTTAAAAATACATTTTTAAGCGTTGGAAGCCAATTCCGGAATTGCCTCCAGAAGCGCATCACTAATCTTTCTCCCCTTGCCTGAATAACCCAGTCTGCGATCGGGGCTTAGAGAGCCGTGAAAGTCACTGCCTTCAGTAACATAGAGCCCCAGGGATTTGGCAAGAGATTCAAGGCGGTGGCAAGAACCGTGTTTGGCAATGGGATGCCATGCTTCAAGGCCCATTAATCCCATATCCTTCAGTGTTTTAATAAGTTCGGGAAGGCGCCCCCATGCAACATAGAGCGAGATGGGATGCGCCAAAACCGGTATGCCGCCGGATTCGCGTATCAGAGCAACAGCCTCTTCAAAAATAAGCCCCTCTTTAGGCACATAAAGAGGCATTCCTACTCCTAAATAGCGCGCAAACGCCTGATTAAGATTTCTAACAATTTTACGTTTAACCAGAAGCGCTGCAAAATGAGGCCGTCCCAGTAAATGGCCGCCGGAAAAAGACATTAACTCTTCCCATGATGCTTCAATGCTTAATTCATGCATTTTTTCCAGAATTTGACGATTTCTGGCCTCCCGGCGGCGTGATAATTCTTCAACAGCAGAAATAAAACCGGAACTTGGTGAATTAAGCCCCAAGCCTAAAAGATGGAATTCTCCGCCAGGGCCAAGCCCGGGGGTTGATTTACTGCCTGTCCAGTTAATGTTTATTTCAATTCCAGGGATAAGACGAAAATTCTCCGTATCACTAGCCGCTTTTCTTGCGCTTTCCAGCCCTTTTATGGTATCATGGTCGGTAAGGGCAATTGCATTCAGCCCCTGTCTAACTGCTTCCCTGATTAGTAAATCCGGGCTTAGCTCTCCGTCTGAAATATTGGAATGAGTGTGAAAATCAACCATGCTTCGAATATTGTATCAAAAATTTACCGATTTAGACATTATCTTCCGATAATAATATGAAGATTTCCCAAGATCGTTGATCTATAAGGTATTTAATAATAAGATAATAGTACCTGATATTAAAATATCAGATACCATAATTTGAGAGTTTCGTAAGGACGGTTCGCAAGTGTTAGAGTATGTCTTGGCAAACGGGGTAATTGTTTCCCCGGATAAAAACGCGCGTACCGGTGATCTGGGAATTAGGGGAGAAAAAATTGTTTCTCCGGGCAGCATAGATAAAATTGACTTAAAAGAAAAATCCTTTATTTACCCTTCCCTTATAAATACACACGATCACTTGCAGGGTAATTACCGTCCGCCTGTAGGCCCTGAGAAAGGTAAATTCTACCTTACATGGCTGCCTTGGGATAAAGACCTAAAGGCATCAAAAACATTTGAAGAACGCTCAAATTTGAACAGAGAAGATTTATACGCTCTTTCAGGTTATAAATGCCTGTTTTCCGGCGTAACAACTGTAAATGACCACTTTCCGCATGAGTTAAACAGCCAAATACTACCAACCTTGCCGATCAGGGCTATTCAGGAATACGGAATTGCCCATGAATGTTCTTCGTACGATTTGAAATGGGGTGACGGCATAGAAACTGAGCATGAGCGTGCGGTAAAAAACAATTGGCCTTTTATAACTCACCTTTCTGAAGGTTTTGACAAAGAATCCATGCACGGTATAGAAACGCTGGAAAAATTGAACGTTTTGGATAACCATTGCCTATTCATTCATTGTATAGCTTTCAGTGATGAAGATATCAATAAAGTGGCCAAAGCCGGAGCAAGTGTTTCATGGTGCGGTTTTTCCAATATGTTCATGTTTAATGTAACCGCTAAAATCCGCAAAATGTTCGAAGCCGGAGTTAATGTCACAATCGGAACGGACTCCTCGGCTACAGGTTCGGCAAACCTTCTTTCCGAAATAAAATATGACAGAGAACTGTACCGTAATTTATACGGGGAAGAACTTCCGGCAAAAAAAATATTCGAAATGATAACAATAAATTCCGCTAAAGCATTTTGGATGCAGGAAAAAATTGGCAGCCTTGAAGAAGGAAAGCTTAGTGATATTCTTGTTTTGAAAGCCAATAACGATGATCCTTATGAAAACCTTGTAAATGCGGGCATGGAAGATATTGAACTGCTGGTTTTAGCAGGACAGCCATTATACGGCGAGATACGTTTTCTTGATATTTTCAAAGGAGAACTTCCCGCAGGATTTACGCAAATAAAGGTAGGAAATAGAGTAATGTTTGTAAAAGGTGACCCGGCAGGTCTTTATAAAGAGGTCAGAAAAAAAATCGGCTATAAAAAAATACTGGATTACCTGCCTTTTGAACCGGAGGAAGGATAATGCCAAAACCAGCACAATACCGTTCAGGCTCTCTTATATACTTTCAGGGAGATCCTGCGGAAAAAATATATATCCTGCAAAGCGGAAAGGTAAGCCTGGTTTATCAGGATATTGAAACAGGAGTGGACGTACGGGATCCGGTACAGCCCGGAGAATTCTTCGGTGTAAAATCCGCATTGGGGCGTTATCCCCGCGAAGAAAATGCTGTTGCGCTTTCAGAAACATCTGTAATGGCTTTTACAGTCCCGGAATTTGAAGCCGTAGCGATGGCAAACTCCAGAATAATTCTTAAAATGCTCAAGGTCTTTTCCAATCAGATGAGGCGGGTACATAAACAGGTATCCAAAGTAATGGCAAAAGAAGAGCAGCCGCCTGCTGATGGCTTGTACAATGTAGGTGAATTTTATCTGAAGAACAAACGTTTCTCACAGGCAAAACATGTATTCAGCCGTTATTTGACATTTTATCCGTCAGGAAAAAACGCCATTCAGGCTTCAAAGAATCTGGAAATAGCGGAAAATGCCCTGTCCCATTACGGAGACGGCAAAGGGCCTGGCGTTGCTATCAGCAGAGCTGCTGCTCCGGCACAATCATCCCCGCAGGATAACGAAAGAATGGCAAAGGCATACAATGACGCTGTCAGCATGATTTCGCAGGGAAAATATCAGGAAGCGTTCATGTCATTTAAGTTGATTGTAGATTCCAACGCCGGCCCGGAATTGACAGCAAAAGCCTCCTTTGAAATTGGCCGGTGTATGTTCCTCTTAAGTAAATTTGAAGACAGCATAAAATATTTTACAAATATGCTGACCAAGTTTCCAAAACATCCCGATTTAAGGGAAGCCATGTTTATAATGGGCCAATGCAATGAAAAAATAGGCAGAAACGATCAGGCAGCGGCTTTTTATAAAAAGATACTTTCCATGGGCGGCAGCGATGACGACAATACAATAATAAAGACGAAACGGGCGTTAAGCGCCATAGGAGCGTAAAATGGCTATGGATTTGGCGGCATTTGGCCGTTTTTCCCGTACATTTCAAAAAGACGAAATAATTTTTTCCGAGTTTGAAATTGGCGATACTTTTTACCTCATTCAATCCGGCAGGGTACAGCTTGTAAAACTTGTAGGAGATCTTGAACGAACGCTGGATATTCTTCATCCTTCAGAAATGTTTGGTGAAATGGCAATTTTGGAAAATTCTCCCCGTTCCGCAACTGCAATAGCGCTTGATGAAATAAAAGTTCTGGAATTCAATTCACAAAATTTTGAAATACTCTTGCTTGGCAATCCGCAGATTGCGCTTAAATTACTGAAAATGTTCTGTAAACGAATCTACGATTCAAAAAGACGCTTTATGATCCTTACCCTGCCTGAACCGCAGGCAAAAATTGCTGACGTATTTCTTATGCTTGATGAAACCCAGCCGGACATTGATAAAACTACAGAAAGACGTGAGTTCAAAACTACTGTTGAGGGCGTAGCTCACTGGGCCGGCATGAGCGTTAATGAGGTTAGAGATATATTAGGCCACTTTACCAATCAGCGGCGTGTAGAAATATACCCTGATCGTATTACTGTAAAAAACATCAACGACTTTTCCCGCTTTGTCAGTTCAAGACGAAATAACAGCAGGAATTTATAACCACAGGAGATAATCATGTCCGATTTTGAGAATCCGTATCAAAGTCCGGAAAGCCCAATCATCCCCGATCCATCACAGAGTTCCGGTACTTCACTGTCTGAAACCATGCTTCAATATCTGAACGAAGCTTCTCCCTGGCTGCGGTTTATTGGAATTCTTGGTTATGTAGGAAGCGGTTTATTAATCATTTTGGGGATACTTTTCGCAGCAGGTATGCTTGCGGCATCAGCTTTTGCCGGCGGACTTGGGGAATTTCCGTTATGGATATTCGCACTTATTTATATACCCCTGGGAGTATTATGCATTTTACCGGCTCATTTTACATATAACTTCGGACAAAAAATCCGTAATTACCGGTTCAGCAATTTAAGCGAAGACCTTGAAGTGGCTTTTAAGAACAACAAATCCCTGTGGAAATTCTACGGGATTATCTGTATAATTTATCTTGCTTTCATACCTGCCTTTATTGTAATTGGTGTTATTATCAGCGTTGCAGCAGTATTAAACGTATGATAATCTTAAATAATGCCGTTGCAGAAAAACACCAGGTTTGATACTTCACTTGAAGCACTGACTCCTGAAGGTGTAAAATTTCTTTTTATTCCGGCTGGCCTTCCTGTCCGCACGCTTGCATATTCAATAGATCAATTTATCCAGATGATGATTTTCATCACAATTTCCATGTTATTTGTATATTTACGGCATTCCATAGGATATTGGGTATTTTTGCTTCTCATTTTTTGCATTGACTGGTTTTATCATGTTATCTGTGAACTGGCATTCCGCGGACAGAGTCCGGGAAAGCGGCTGACAGGGATCAGGGTAATCAGAAGCGATGGCGCGCCTGTAGACCCTGCATCGTCTTTCATCAGGAATC
>Ga0123353_10009795_pt1 | contig 13276 bp, 3 predicted proteins | sample TergutLab28metaG_3_FD_92763 | JGI IMG/M metagenome (GOLD analysis project Ga0123353, IMG submission 92763) | Labiotermes labralis P3 segment gut microbial communities from Petit-Saut dam, French Guiana - Lab288 P3 | ecosystem: Host-associated > Arthropoda: Insects > Digestive system > Gut ...
ATTTGGAGAGACTTTTTTTATTTTGGAAAGATTTAATTGAGAAAGTGCTTGAAAAATAAAAAAAAAAAAAAAAAAATAAAAAAAGTAAAAAGAAAAAAAAAAAAAAAAAAAAAACAAGGAATATAAAGGAATACAAACAGAAAAGAGAAAAGAAGACAGAAAAGAAAAGAGGAAAGAATGAAGGAGAGCAAGAACTTTTGTATGTGAATTGGAGAAATAGAATATTTGGTCTGCCTCAGGATAAATCGAATGGTTATGACAGACCACATTCATCCGGCTGTTGTAATTAATTTCTGTATCAATTTGGAACGCCCCTGAAAAATAATTTTGTACATTCTGCTTGTTGGTGAACACAGCAGGTTTATGGGTGGGATCCTATATCGATTTGTGCCCTTCGCGTGTACAGCGACTCTGTTTGTTTGTGCGATTTGGGTCCGTGAACTATCAGGTAACATTTTGCTCTGGATTACCAACCAACCTAATTCCAAAGGACAGGCTCCGTCTTAAGAATCTAATATTCTCTCTGTCAAACACCCCTTGCTATTTGTACTACTTGAAGGTTTATTGTCGTGTTCGCGAGATACCGCCCTCATTTTACGTTCAAGCTGCCCTACGAAAACTCCGTTTTCATGTTACATCACTCCCATGCATTCTACTAGCCCCAGTTTACTCTTTCTTATTGCTGTATCATTTCATTAATACTTTTCGAAGATCAGGCCTGCACCTTCTTCAAGCCTCCTGTTACCCTTTCATCCCATGAGATTTCCAAACAATATACTCAACACCACGTTCTAAGAACACTTAAAGCAAGAGACAAATTAACTTATACTTTATTTCACTTAAGTATGTTTCTGTCAGTGTAAATTGAAACAACTGACAAAACACCAATACTAATCAAGCAGCCATTCAGAATATTCTATTTAAAGAATTACGCCTAAGTATAGTGTTTAGTGGCCCATTCCAGCGGCCGCGCGGTCTAAGGCGTGTGTCTGCGGCCCCTGGCTTGCTGGGATTGTGAGTTCGAATCCCTCCGGGGGCTTGGATGTTTGTCTGCTGTGAGTGTTGTGTGTTGTCAGGTAGAATTCTATTCTACGGGCTGATCACACGTCCAAAGGACTCCTACCGAGTGTATGTATCTGAGTTTGATCGTGGGGCTTCGATCATGAGGAGGTCCTGGCCCACTCGGGGCTGTTGCGCCATGGGCATAAATGATATTAAGCGAGAGACCAAGTTCGACACCAGTACAGACGGTTAGGTTTCCTTTTGTTCTAATTTTACGCTTTTACGTAGAACCCCACAGAGTAAAGCGGCGGTAAACATTACATAAAAGTAATGTAATCACATTTTATTCTTTTCTTGTATCAGGATTCATTACTGTTGTACCCAAACGTTTGAAACCTTGCACATACATATCACCTATATGTAATACGCTAATAACACTTATTCCATAAATTAACACCAGCAACAGAGACCTACAGTTGATGTAGCACTGAATTCGAATCCCTCTTTTCATTCTTGGACCTGCGTAGGGTGGCTTAAAGCAATTCGGTAACAGTATCCGCCAGATATAGGACCGTTTCCAACCCAGTGGTATCTATATGTACCACCATGCTTTACTGTCGGACACCCTATATTCTGCACACATGTAGTCAACAAGCTTCTTATAATTCGCACAAAAAAAAACGCGACAATTTTTCTGAACAGCATTAATTAAGTGGCTTTTACAATAGCGTCATGTGCTTGCAGTGTGGCAAGAAGTGACACTTTGGGATATAAACGTAAGAAATTAAGCTGACTTAGTTTTAAATGTTATGTGTGATTCAGGTACGGTATCAATTTCGTGGGAAATTACCACGCGAAACTCGGTAAATTGTTACATACATTCCGAGAGGAAGCAGTAGTCGCATATTCAAGTAAAAAATATGCAATTCGCTTCCACATGTCGAACCTACAAGATACTGTATCGAAACGGCGGGAACAAATTACTTAGTGACGTGACGTCCTATACCAGAAGGAAGAGTGCATCGTCTACATCGCAGCGACAATCTAAAATAACGCATAATTTAGGTTATTTAATAATGACTTAATAATATTTATTTACTGCAATTGAGATTTACCCGGTGGCAGTGGTTATTTTACATGTATACAAAACGTGAAGCATATATACAGAACATGAATTAATTCTAATGGTATAATCATTTCCAATTTAAACAGAATTTCTGCCAGTTGCAGAGTAACGTGGAATCATTTTTAGTGTTTTACTTAACGCCTGTCTCAGTACTGCGGTTATATTTGTCTTTCTGTAGCGCTGGTGACAGATAAATGAGTATGCAGCAATGGTGGAATGATCCTGGCAGGGGAAAACCGAAGCACTCCGAAAAAGTTCTTGTATCTATGCCACATCGTGCACAAAAATTTCCATATGGAGTGACCTGGGATTAATACCGGTCCTTGCGGTGGGAGGCCTGACTACCCGGCTGAGTCGTGGCACGTCCGAAAGTCCATTAATTTCAGTATTCAGATCACTCCTATCTGTATACAGGACGCCCCACGGCGACCAGGACCGCAGTGGCCCAACTCAGGACAGCTCTTCAGCCCTCGAGGTCATGGCCGTGCTCGATACCGTGAAAGACAGACTGACTAAGTTGCAGAGTTTCTTGGATTTTATCTTCGGTCTCTTCAAAGTGTTAGGAAAATTATAATCCCTAAATGTTTTTATTGTTATGCCGAATTATGTGTGAATATTTACAAACCTTCAGTTCTGTCTTCCGTATGCTTTCTTTAATTTCAAAACTAGTTGTTCTAGTGTCCTTTGTTATGCCGGTAATTTGTATGTACTGCGGGTTATTGAATGACTGAATTTGGTGCAGTTCGGCATACTTTACTTGGAAGCATCATTGAAAGTATTCTTATAAGTTGCACACATTTTTTGAAATCCATTATGAGAAACCTGCAAGTAATTTTTTCGAGCACTTGTGAATTTCGTGAACATCAACGCAAGGAAGGCCAAGATTTTCTTACTGTTGTAAATAAAATTACATTTACGCATGTACCTTGCTAACGTGTGACATTTCGTCAGTAAAGAACGCCCGGGTAAATATTTCTGTGCTACGTTAACAAATACAGCAATGACAGTCTTATGTATTTTGACGTCTAAATTCCAAGTTCAGAGAAAATGCTGGGAGAAAATTAAAGCTTTTTACCTAATAAAATGTAATTTACCTTAATCTAACTATCTGTCTTCGTAGCCTACCTAGATATCAATGTCTGTGGCATTAGTTGCCTGGGCGGCCTAGAGCTTTCCGTTTTCCAGGGTGCTGCTCCTTGATTCAGACATTTTGAAATACTCTTTGAACGAGGGATCAGCCTGTCGCAGCTCTCTACTAACACGGGAAGAAATAAACGCAGCAGAACATTGGGTTTCGGACTCTAGATCCAAGTTCTTGACCAGTAGAAGACAGTACAGCCCTAAATCGCATAATACCCCAGGATCTACAGTTAAACTTCGTACCTAACAACGTGTCATTGAATTTCATATACTCTTCTCCATGGAGTAAGTAAGTACTAAATAGCCTTCCATTCTGAAGATTCCATTGTTCTTGGATATTATGCCATGTCAATCGATTAATAGATACTGATGTTTCAAAGGACTCAAATGCCTTCGTCTTCAGGGTCAAGAAAATTGGACAGCTTGAAACTAAAGATAAAGGTTCTACTATCGTTCGAAACGCGGGTAAATGATCACCATTCGACGCGGCTTAACAGCCCAGAACACTTCAATTCTTAGCAACATCGCTGTAACAGCCTAAGGTCTAGTATTTTCTGGGATTCTTTGGGGAGAAGGACGAATTTACATTCTTTTTGTCAGGGCATAAGATCGTATGTTGTGTTTGTCGACGCGAAAATAATACTTATATTTTAATGACACAAAGGAGTCACTTAAAATAAGACAACAAGGAAAATCTTCAAAAATGCAGTGAAGGTATTTGTTCCATCCACACGAAGAAATGATATGTGCATTTTTGCCGAACTCATTCCCACTAAATAATGTTGTGCCAAAAGCTTGGTCGCTGAAATCTCACTGAGGACTTTTGGCTTGAATACCAGGACAATGCTTGTGGGAACTGTGGTAGTCAGTGTTGTCCATGGATAGGTTTCCTAGCGAAAACTTTAGTTTTCCTCGGTAATTATACCAACCATGCTTCATACTGATTCAGCTATCATCCTGGATTGGGCGATGGGCCATTAGAAGCTGCAGTCCTACGAGGTACTGTCGTACCCCACGGCAACAATGACGAAAGTGAAAATTTGGCTACCAGGATGTTTTCTGAAGACCTCTTCAGTGGCTGCATTCTGCTGACGCCACTAAGTTTAGCACCACAGGGACAGATGTGTGGGGAAAGTGTAGGGTGGGGGGGGGGTGGGGGCGGAAACACAGACACGTCTGTCTGTTCCTTTAGAATTCACATCGTCTCGTGAGAATCCAGTTTAACTTCGTATAGCCACATCGTTTGTTACACGTGCGGTCAAATTGGTACTTTCTATCCAGACACAGGTGTTGCATGTACTTAAATTAGCAACAAGTCATGAAGAAGTATGTAAGTGTGCAAGCAGATCCATGCGTTATTAAAGTGGGTACTGGATGAAGGGCTTTCGCCTTCTTCCGGTTTGTCATTGATGAAAAATCCCCTAGCACCCAAGATAGGAGCCGGTGTGGAAGTGGTGTTGAAAAGGCAAAACCTCCTTAATGAGTTGAAGACTCAGGTCTTACAGACTGTAGCCATGTCGCAACCTGGTGTATCGTGCATATCCCGAAATAAGTCATCTTAAGGAATTATTGCTTGGGGCTAAAGGAATTTCATCGGCTAGCGATAGAGGGCAATTAAAAAAAAAGAGTTATCATTATGGGCGTCATGAATCTTATTTTCGTAACAACGCTTAAACTAGAATAATCTGACTGGTTTTGAAATAGTCTGCACCAGGGGGTTAGGCGAGAACTGTTTCTGAGTGAAGTAATATGTTAACAGCGTCGTTATAATCATTTTCCTAGAAAGCTTCAGGCGCGATCTAAACAATATGACGTAACGCCGTAAACAGCAATCAGTGCAAAGTGATGCGGGCTCGAAATGCTAGATTTAATTGCTTTCTCAGCTATTCGAGAGATAGAGTCTTATGTGTTCGCCTGTAAGCATAAAGTAATACAAGGCAAATGATTTTTGTTGCAGTAGGCGCTTGGTTTATTAAGTGTATGAAACAAGTCAGTTCGCAGTATCGTTCATCAAAATTGAATGGTCGCTTAGCTGTTCCGTACAATTTCAGACTTTTGTGGAACCACAGTGTTATTACGGTGTTCAAAACTCACTATCCCTGGATCCTAGGCAAATTATATAAACTTAGCTCACATTCTTAAGCCCGATAAGTGTAAGATTTTGTGGTAATACAAAATTATCAATATATAAAATTAAAAAAGAAAACAATGTGCACATTACGAAATATGCCTTCGAGACATTGGGACAGACATAAGTCCAGGCCATGTAATGCTTAGTCGAGACAGATGAAAGTGTCATGCGAGTAAAATTGATTGAAAAGATAAAGTTGAATGCGGTCAGAATTTTGATCCTCCCCCCTTTACATATAGCATTGTCGGAATAGTTAATTTTTGCCTTGTTCTTGAAGGTTGTTGTTTTTAAGTTTCATTTCACAGAAGGAAGTTATTTTTTATGCTTAAGATTATGTGTGCATGCTTCCCTCTCTCCGTCCATCCATTCATCCATCCATCGCCCATCCATACGTGAATAAATGAGTTAATATATATAAATATTCTTTCTTCCATTCATCCGTCCATCCCTCCCTTCGTTCATCTGTCTATTTATCAATCTCTACATCCATTCATCTAGCCATTCTTCAGTCTAATCTAACAAGATTTAACCTAACCTATAAATCAATTTGGTTCAGTGGTTCTTTGCTTGGTTGGTTTTTTATTTGTACACGTATTTTCCGCAAGAGTGCGAGATAATGTAAAGTGTCTTTTACTGACCCGCAAGCTTCGAGGCCTCTGTCGTCGCTGCAGTGGTTGGTAGTCCGTGTATATCCTGCTGGACATCGTAACATGCTTCCTTGATTACCACGTGTGAATGTTCTGTCAAGGCTAATATAATATATTTTTGAAGCAATAACATTAACCTTTTGATGCCTAATGTCAACTATAGTGGTCGTAACACACCGCTAACCTCTAAAGTTGCACTTTATATATTTATTCAACAAATATAGGTACTGAATATTTTAAACATGGTATATACTCTCCGTCTTTTTCTCTTAAAAATGCAGTTTGTTTCATAATTCTAACATATTTGGTTCCTGTATTTTTCACATTTTATATACAGGTTGTACTAAAATTTAAAAAAAAATAATTCCGGCGCCAAAAGGTTAACTGGCTGTGCGAAAGAGGAGGATGTGCGTATTTTTTTCTCCAAGTATTAATAAGGCACAGTGACGCACCATTTCAATTCGGGCGGTCTAATTTCCTTTGCATTTGCTATGCAGTTCCAAAAAGCACAAGGGCAGTCTCTGAAAAATATAGGTTTGTTGATCGTAAGATTGTGTGTTATGACATTGACAGTTATACGCAGCAGAACATGTGTACGTGCAGGACACACCACAGGTGTAATGTATCAAGAGACTTAACTTTTAATGCTTCATGACCCCAAATGTTAACCAACAGTGCATGTTATTAAGAAATTCGAGCAGTAAATGTAAGAAATTTAATACTGAAAATTGTTATGGTTTTTTGGTTGTGACGACGGATCTTTAGTATAACGAGTATATAGGCTAGTAAGAAATACTACATTGTGTGTTTACCGAAACACGGCAGGAGCGCTGAGACTGGATTTATCTGGCTTAGAATAGAGACATTTTGGCTTGTCCGTGTGTACAAAACACTGAAATATCTGGTCCCAGAATACGCGTCGAATATCTTGAATTTCTCTTGAAATGTTAATTCATGAAGAATGACTCTGCTCCATCGAGTTATTTATATCTTTATCACTTTTGCCAGAATTACGGTAGCCTTTCGAATATTTGGTCTGTTCAAAGCTCAGACAAGAGAAATATCCAGAGGAACGCCTATTATGCGGATGAAGCGTAATGAGGTCGACCGATCGTCAGTAAACCAATAATGTTGTCAGATAAGCCAATATTAGCACACTGTATTCTGACCACCACCTCCATCATATCATTGTGCAAATGTGCATCATGTGAACTGCGAAAGGGCGATATGAAACAACCATTGATTTCAATTCTCTGTAAATTATTCATGATTCTGTTCTCTGATCTTTCTCTTCACGGCCATATATGCAGATACTAATGGTGATACTTCATGAATTCTAATATCTATTCTACCCATTCCACTACCTCTCCGCCTCTCTCTACATATTAATGCTATAATTATACCAGTCTTAATTATACTAATTAGCAGTTAAGCCAACGACCGAAAGTGCATCCAACTCAAATAGGCCTTCGGGATTTGTATGTGTAGAGCCAGTTTGCTAGGCTTGGTATGAGGTTTGTACAGACTTCGGGAACTTTCGGGAAATGCATTCGGATAAGAGGGAGAGAGAGACAGGTGTGGGATTCCGTGACGAAGGGTTGGCTCAGTCTGGCCGTAGTCTTGCCACGGCGCGCGTCAACAAATCGTAAAATCGTTGTACCAATCGCAGCGGGCGAACGTCAACCGTGAAATGTTTCAAAATAAAGAAATCTTTAAATTACCAACAGCGACTTCCATCTTCGACGCTTGTGTTTGATACATACCTAGCGTGTTAGAAACGTGACTGTGAAGTGGGTGGGCGTCGCTTTGAATTTGATTAAGATTTTAATTTCGTGATACCGGATTGATTTTTTTTTTCGAGGAATGGAGATTTGTATGATTGAAGGGTGTGTGTGTGTAGTGTCAAGTAGCATCAATGCGTGTGAACCGTCTCATTGTATTACGTATCGCAAATTACGATTATGGTACTTAAACGTTAATCAAAATTCTTGAATGTTTGGGTGAAGTGCAGAATATACAGAAAAATTAATACTCGTGTGTATTTATAGGACTCCAGAACTAACAACGAACCCAGGAATTGTAAGGTAGGAGAAGCTTTCTTTCCTGTTTATATTAAAGGGTGGCCCATTTGATTGCCATATTTCTTGTGTTGGTGTACGTCAAATGGGGAACCAAAATGTGAAGTGTCTTCCTTTCCACTGTATCATCTGTTGACAATAAGAAAAATAGGAAGCTTTTATTGTGACATTTAAGCTATGAAATAATGGCGTAATAAAAGCAGTAACTGTTTGTAATACAGGTGTAGGAATTCTTCGTGGTTAGGAACATGTTAAAGGAACAGGTTTTATATAAAACAGTATATCTTTTGCACAACTGTTCATTCTTGCGTCCCACATACAGTAATTGAATGCGTTTTTTCGGTCGAATACACTCAGGTTATCACCAGGGCATTGAGTTTTGGAAAATACACTATTTACAAGACCATATTTTGTAAGGAATTACCTCTTTCTTTTACTTAGGCAAATGTAATGTAATATTTTGTGTCCACGTTTATACTAGTGTAACTCTGTGTTAAACACATTCTTGTATAAAGAGGTGATGTTAAAATCTCTTAGTATTTTGTTGACAGATGAGAGTGGTGTAAAAGTAGGAGATTCTAACGGACCGTATTGAAATTACATATAGGATTGCACAAATTTCATTCAACAGTTTCAAATAACAGGCTTATATCAGTATGCAAGCTAGGTATGTAAAAACCTGGAATATATTCAGGAAGTTGGTACGTAAACTCTCCGAACTGATACTTGAATTTACCTCCAAAATAGGAGGAATATTTGTAGGGTCTTCCCATCTTACGCTTTATTGTACGACAGAAGGACCATTTATAAAGGTTTTACCGCAATGAAACATTTTTAAACTAGAGCAGTACTAATGTGTTGCTTTGTGTCCATTTCCTTGTACCTTTACATATGAACACTTCACTAAATTTCCAAGTTTACGGACTTCCTTCAAACTAATAGCAGTTCGTAAATTATTTTAAATATAATACTCAGTTGGTGCGTTATTATGTAGAAGCTAATATTGTCTCAGTTATGAAATTTTTATCTTTTTATGGAAATGTGCTTCCGTTATCTGAGCACACTACTGGTCTTTATACTGAAACAGAAAAATCTAGTTGACCTCCCCTTACATTGTTTCTTTAAAATCTGTTTTAATATTATTCTCCATTCCAGGGCTGTCTATTCCGAGCAGCCTGCTCTTCCATTCAGGCTTCCGAACTAAGATTGTTCATGTCTCATCTCTTTCATTTGTGTAACATGTTTCGGCCATTTAATCGATAAGCTCACCATAATACTCTATGAAATTCACAATTATGAGACTCTTAATTTTGCAGTGTTTTTGAATCCCCTGTCACTTCCTTTTTTTCTTACCAATATGATCTCAGCCGTTTGTTCTCAGACACTCTGTATGCGGTCACAATATTTAAATCGGTTACTTGTTTAAATGTGAGTAAAATATTTTACTGTGACCCTTATCATTTGAACACCGAAATATGTCAACTCAGTTACACTCTCCAACTTCATGTATTAGGTTAATTACTAGATTTAATTTTACGCTACGTTGATCTGCTTGAATGAGGCTTTTAGGATACCATATTCAGTAGATTCATGTAAAATTGATAGGGGGAAAAATACAAAGTAGGTCTACATATGCTGTGAAAATGTGGAAATGACTTCCTGTTTTTCACTTTGTGTACATTGTGACGTCAACACAGACCCTTTGCACTGACTTGAGATGAAGTATCATTTACCCTTATGTCGCATCATCTTTAAAATTAATATGCTTTTAATAACTTACATACTAGAACGTTGCAGTATAAGAACTGTTGAAATTAAACGTTTTGGGAATTGTTTTGGGCGAGGAAGCAAAAACTGTTAAAAGGTCTCCGTAGTCACCAGGACAGGCATTCCTTTGATACACTAACTTAGTGCTTTTCAAACGGCGGTACGAGGACAGGCGCCTGTTTGTACGCGAAGAAATTTAGGATGTTTTAACTAATTAAAATTTTGAAGTCAGTTGCACTATTAAGCCGGTCCCAGTGGCCCCGTGGTCTAAGGCGTAGGTCTGCGGCCGCTCGCCTGCTGAGATAGTGGATTCGAATCCCATCGGGGCATGGTTGTCTCTCTGTTGTGAGTGTTTGTGTTGTCTCTACGACGAGCTGATCCCTCGTCTAGAGGAGTCCTACCGACTGTGGTGCGTCGTTGTGTGTGATCTAGAAATCTCGTGAATGAGGTCATGGCCCACTGAGGATTATTGCGCCAAAAGAAAGAAAGAAATTACACTATTAACATTATTTTCTATTTGTTTAAATGCAAAAAAAATGTACAAGGTCTATACCAAGATACTATTTCATTGTTCGAATATAAATACAGGTTGTCGTTTGTCGTCCAATCGAGTTAAATTAGTAAAGTAGTAACTGCGAAATCCGCGGTTTCTACAGCGCTGTTGTTTCGCTGGTTGAGAGGTGTGAAAAATTCATACCTTCCAACCAGCGAAACATCCCAGAAGATCAGTAATCTGAACGTAGGCATTAATATTTCATTACCTATTGGTACGCGTACAGTGTTTTTTATTGTGATGGTGGCACTTCTTAACCCGTGCGGCGGCATGGATGTTTTTCCACTGTGAGTGTTGTGTTGTGCTAAGTAGAAGTCTCTGCATCGCGGTGATCACTTGTCCAGAGGAGTCTTACCAAGTGTGGTGTGTCCAGTGAGTGTGATCGCGAATCCCCTTAAGCGGTGACCATGACCCAGAATCGGGTTGAAGTTCCACACGGAATGAAAGTGATACGCGTTATTGTTTTGTATTATGACAATGGTATACGAGAAAAAGTGTTTGGGATGCACTGCGCCAATTAATGATACCTTCCGCAATACCACTTGTAGCACCACAACTTTACGTTTGTACGTGTATTTCCCGAATCAGTTGTCCTTCAGAGCGTCATAGAGGGGCTGAACACATGAAAGTGACAATGTTAGATGTTCGGATTGTTTGCGGTGGACTGACACCTTCCATCACATAGGTCTCAACTTGGTATGGACACTGCCCGTCACATACTGACGGAAGCTGTGCGTCACACCACCACTTCTGGCCTTGCCGTCTTAACTCGTGATGAAGATGCGAAGGGTTTCACTATAGCAGAGTGCGTTCATGGTGACGTCAGGGGCCTCCAAAGCTGAAGATCTGAAAGCCCCAGATTTTGCTGCTGGAAAAATGGCGACAAGTTCGCGGTGTTTCAATAAGTGTAAGCGGTCCATAAGGTATTTGTCGGTCATGTTATCAATGAGATGCCTCCCTCGACGTCCGTGGACTCTGCTTTTAACTGTCTATATTCCTTTCTTTCACAACAAACCCCAAGCGGGTTTGATTGGAATAACCCTCAACTGCAGACTGGTATTAGAACGCGAGATTCTGCTTCTCTAGATTAATATCTCTGTAGTGTTTCCGAGTATAAGCCGCCTTCTGCTTACTGCTAGAAGCAATTTACCTGAACAAGAACTATTCATTTGATCGTTTTGGAACCTTATCTGAATGTGCATAATACTATTGTCTGCATATGGCGTAGAGTGGAGGGAGGGGAATTAGTACTATTTTCGGTATTCGGGTAGGTAAAATAAGGAACTCAACCATTCTATTTCAGTATTGCGTTAGGAAGTACTGCCGTGTAGTGTTCTGTGTGTAACAGGCCTGTCAAGTGTTGAAATGCTCTTGAAACACTAATATAATATATAATCGGAAGTTGTGGCGCTAAATAAATATTTTGATTAACAAACTTAATTTTTAAAATATATTCACTGCTGTAATTCGGAAAAGTAATTATATATATTTACAGAAAGTGAACATTCGCAACAAAGTTTCGACTACCATCTGCGTGCTGAAAGCCTGGATTTTATTTTTACCATGAATGTCGGCTGAATTAAAGCAATTTCACATTCCTGTACTTCACAAACATTGTTTATTTTGTACACATTAAATTTTGTTAGATTTTCGAAAGGTTGTGGTTGCATTGTGACATATTTTATTGTGTACTACGAATGGGCCTACCGATTGGGTTTGGGGAATCCAGATGAAAATTGAAAATGCAGAAATACCTTCATTTTAAACTTCCGTCCTGTTGAAATACAGTTACCTCAAAATATTGCTGGTGTGAAAAAGTCTTATTAGGCAAGCTTTGATGAAGTACCTTCCATTGACGAAGCCTTTGCTTATCGAACTGTTGAAATCCAATATAGAGCTTCGAGCCCATGTGATCTTAACTGCTAACTTTTCGTGATTCAAAGGCACTCAAAAATACCTGCAACATGAGCAGTATTTTTGAGTAAAAATTATAATGTAATAGAAATATGCACCTTCGTTTATGCGTTGCTGTATTTCCGTTTCTCGTGTAATGGAACTCGTCATGCTTTGGAGCTTCCTGCATGGACAGCGACGATACGTGCAATGGCTGTAGCTGTAATTCTGTCAGTAATTGAAAAGTATATCTCGAAATTTCGTAATTAAATTTTGTTTTTGCTGTTTCGCCAAATGACAGCCTTGAGTTACAGTGCAGATTATCCTGTAACATACTAAGCAGGCACAGCACTCTATCCGGCGCTGTTAGATGGTCAGCGCTATGCCCCGTTCGCTTAACCCCTAGGAAAAAATCCTGGTATATGAGGGTGGGGGTGGGGACGGAGGGCTTTGGGGCCGGTCTGGATAGATCTGGAAAATCTCATTCCCCACTGTGGTTCGAACACCGGACCGTCTATCCCTTAGCGAATCGATATACCGACTAAAATACTTCGAAGTCAAGACAGACAACTATAGTCGTGTTATTAAACTTGAAAATTCAAAGTTTAACCTTGGTTCATCACATTTTGTATGCTTTTATCTATGCTTGTCACTAATGAAAAAACTCGATTGCGGGTTACGTATATTATGTTTTATTGCTGTTGGCAACTGTTATTGAATGTGTGCGAATACTGGCTGTTTCCCTGAGGCAGAGATGTAAGCATTCCGTAAGAAGTGATTAGATCAGACGACATGAAAGGACGGCGCGTTTGTGTGTATGTGTGTGTGTGTGTGTGTTTGTGTGGATGTACGTGTGTTGTGGTTATGTTAACATACTCGCGCGTAGGTATGGCTTTTGGTAACTAAACAAAAGGGTACCTGGAGTATTAATAAAATAAG
>Ga0123353_10009797_pt1 | contig 13275 bp, 10 predicted proteins | sample TergutLab28metaG_3_FD_92763 | JGI IMG/M metagenome (GOLD analysis project Ga0123353, IMG submission 92763) | Labiotermes labralis P3 segment gut microbial communities from Petit-Saut dam, French Guiana - Lab288 P3 | ecosystem: Host-associated > Arthropoda: Insects > Digestive system > Gut ...
ATCATCTGCATAAAGACGATTTTCTCTATATATCGTATGACACGGAAATCGTGCCATACAAAACGGAATTAAATTCGACGGGGTATAAAGGATATAAGCATTTGGTTTATGGTTATATGATTTGCGAATTTGTTGACGCCGCCGAAAAATTTTCAAATTATGATGTCCGGGATATACGGCGTGAAATCGAAAAGAAACGCGCATGGTATGAAGAAAAGAACGCAAACCGCAAATTTTGATGGTTGCCAAGCAAAACGGCTTTGGCAATCTTGAAAGCGCTTCCATTTTTCTAAATGGGGAATAAATATTATAAAACTGACCCAAAAAAAAAAACCGTCTGCAAAACCTTCGTTTTGTAAACGGTTATTTTTGTTGCAATAAGCCAGTTTGCCGCTGTTTTACACGATTTCTAAAATTCATCGCTATAAATAGTTGACCGGACTTCTTGTAGGGGACGCAGTTCTCTGCGTCCCACTATGGCGTATTGGTGAGACGGAGTTTGTTATGCTTTCGGGACGCAGTGGACTGCGCCCCCTACCCAGCGGCCAATTTAGCCCAAGACCAACTGTAACAACTCCAACGGCTCCACGATTTTGCCGTCCTTGTAAATGCGCACGTTGCCGCCGGAAATTTCGTCGATCAGCATAATTTCATCCGTATCCGTCCTGCGGCCGAACTCCAGTTTGATGTCGTAGAGCTCCATGCCTTTGCATGCAAGATCGTCCTTGATCAATCTGCAAATCCGCTGTGTTAAACCCTTGAGCACCTCATATTCCTCCCCGCTGAGGATGCCCAGCATCTCCAGCGCGTCCTTGGTGATGGGCGGGTCTTCCCGGGCGTCGTCCTTCAGCGTCGTCTCCACAAAGGCGTCCAGGGGCTGGCCCTCTGTCGCGTACATGCCGTAGCGCCGCATGAAGCTGCCCGTGGAGCGGAAGCGGCAAATCACTTCCAGGCCCTGGCCGATTACTTTGGCCGGGCGCACCGTCATGGTTGCGTTTTCCATGTCGGCGGAGAGATAGTGCGTGGGGATGCCCGCCTGTTCGATCTTGCGGAAAAAGTAGTCTGTCAGCTTGAGGCAGGCCTTTCCCATGCCCTCAATGGATAGCCCGACCGTGTTGGCACCGGGGTCAAACACGCCGTTTTCACTGGTGACGTCGTCCTTGAATTGCAACAGATAGTTGCCGTCCTCCAACGCGAAGACTGTTTTTGTTTTTCCTTCGTATACGTTTTTCATTGATATGTCTCCTTTTTTTATATTATTTTAAGAAGCGATTGTTTGATTGAAAAATTCCAGAATGCGGGACATCAGCGCGGGGGCATAGGTCTGGCTGCGGACTTTATCAATGCTGTTGTAGTAATCGCGCAGGGCTTCCTTCGGTACATTGCCGTCATACTCCTCGCGCAAGGCCTTCAGCCGTTCCCAGCTTTCGTCCCGGTACGCGTTGGTCTGCTCGTCAAACAAGAGGGACATGTGCGTTCCGCCCTCCACCACGACATAGTCCACGTTCGGATTTGTAATTTCCGCCTTGTGCGCGACAATGGAGTTGGTTTTGATATCCAGCGCATTGTCGGCGTCCCCGTGTACCAGTAAAACCGCGGCCTTGCTCTTGTTGATGCCGTCCACCGCGGTAAAAAACGCGGCGCCTCCAAACAAAATGCGGTTGTAGGCCAGAAAGTAGGGGTAAACGGCGTAGGCCAGCGGCCCCGCCATGTCCTTAACCGCCGTCATGATATTCTCCGTATTGCTGTTGAAGCCGGAAAGACTGACCACCGCCTTCACGCTGGGGTGGTCATAGTTCAAGACGGCGCAAACCGCGTAGCCGCCCCAGCTGTGGCCGGTCAGCAGCAAGGGCAGCGAGGCCGTGTCTTCCTGCTCCTCCAGATAGTTCAGCGCGATATCCAGGTCGATCACGCCCTGGGGGAAGCCACGCATGGTTTTGCCCTCGCTCTCCCAGGTACCGGTGCTGTTCAAGGCAAATACGGACCAGCCATCCGCCACAAAGGTCGCGATATTGGGCAGTGCGGCGTCTGCCTGTGCGCGGAGCCCATGGGTGTATACGACGACCCCTTTTGCGTTCTGAGCGGGATAGTAATAGCAAATCAAATCATTGTCGCCGGACTGCAGCGTCACCTTTTCCCGTTCCAGCCCGGGGAACTCCGCAATCGTCGGGTGGTCGATCAAATCCGTCACATCCATGCGCCCAAACTGCATGTTGTGAATGAGCACAAGCGCAACGACGGAAACCGCGCTGAACAGCAGGATAACCGCCAGGCACACAATCAGGACGCGTTTCAACAGCTTCCCCTTTTTCTTTTGACTCCCCTTCACGTTCTCTCCACCTCTCTATCTCATCTTTTTAAACAATCGCGAAATATTGCGCTTGGGACGATGTGGGCATCGCCCCCTACAGTTGAAATTGGCATTACGACGCGTAATTGTCAAAATACCCTTGAATCAGCACGATTGGTGTGCCCTTGTCCCCCGAACCGCTCATGAGGTCGCAGAGACTGCCCAACAGATCGACGTATCTTCTCGGTGTCGTCCCTAGGGCTTTGTCCTCCAGGTTTTCCGCCTTCGACTTGATGGCCCGGTCCATGGCCTCTATGCGTTCCTGCTCAGTTTTTCCGGCTAGCTCGTTGTCCAGCAGATATTTCAACTTCAGCTCGTTTGGCGTCCCGTTCAGGCCGGGCGTAAAGGCGGGCGAAACCACGGGATCCGCCAGCTCCCATATTTTCCCGACGGGGTCTTTGAAGGCGCCGTCACCGTAGATCATGACCTCAATCTGTTTCCCGGAGACCTTTTTTAATTTTTGCGCAATCTCCGCGACGAGCCGCTCACAGTCCCGGGGGAACAATTTCAAGCTATCCTCCGTGGCCTTATTCGAGCCGAGCAGGCCGTACAACTCATTGTATCCGCTGCCGTCGACGGACTGGGACAGCACGTCGTCCAGCCCAAACACGGTTTCGGCTCCGGCCTCTTTGAGCAGGCGCTTGGAGCGAAAACGGCTGTGAATGTCACAGCAGAGCACGTTTTTTGTGTAGGGCAGAACACAGCGCACGTCGTTGGCAAACAGAATTTCCACATGTGTTCCAAAGGACTTGTAATACTCCACATAGTCCATTCGGGTAAATACATGCCGGGTGTCAAAGCCAAATTTTTCGCGGTAGCTTTGCTCATTTAGCACATCCGTATAGGGATTGACGCCGGCTTTGTCCAGCAATTCCCGGGAAACCAGCTCGTTCCCCACCTCGTCCGAGGGGTAGGACAACAGGATATAGAGCTTGTCGCAACCCTGGGCGATTCCATTCAGGATGTTGGAAAAGCGATTCCGGGAAAGAATCGGAAAGGTGACGGCCAGGGTCCCCTCCGGGAATTTGCTCCGGATATCTGCCGCGACCTGGGCACAGCTCGCGTAATTTCCCTGGGCGCGGGCCACCACGGCCTCGGTGATGCCGACAACGTCCCTATCTCCGAGTGTAAAGCCTTCTTCTTTTACAGCGGACAAAACGCTGTCCACCACGATTTTCGCCATGTTGTCCCCCGCTTGAATCAGGGGTGCTCGGATACCCCGCGCAACGGTACCGATTGTTCTCATAAAAAATCTCCTGTCTCTCGGGGACCCACCGTACGAGCCGGGACGCCGAGGGCGTCGTCCCCTACAAAAATTGTGTTGACATGTTTTCACAATGATAGTATAATACAGTCCAAGGTATAAGTAAAATTAATCTTATTAATGATATGGATAAGAGGAACTAATGATATGAATATCAATTTAGAATTGTATCGCATCTTCCGCGAGGTCGCCAAAAGCGGCAACATTTCAAAGGCCGCGGACAAACTGTTTGTCTCCCAGTCCGCCGTTTCCCAGGCAATCAAACAGCTGGAACAGAAGCTGGGCGGCACGCTGTTCCACCGGAACGCGCGGGGAGTCCAGCTGACAGCCGAGGGCGAAATGCTGTTCTCCTATGTCGACAGAGCGGTCTCCCTAATTGAAAACGCACAGGAAAAACTGGAGAATATGCGCAAGCTGCAGGCGGGTCAAATCAAAATTGGGGCTTCGGACACCATCTGCGGCCTTTTCTTGCTGCCCATCCTGCAAAAATTCAATAAGCGGTACCCGGAGATCCACATTTCGGTGACAAACCGCACCACCCGGGAATCCGTTGCCCTGTTAAAGAGCGGGGCCGTGGACCTGGCCTTCGTCAACCTTCCGGTGGAGGAGGACGCCTCCCTCAGCATGACACCCGTTATGCCCATTCACGACTGCTTTGTGGCCGGTGAAAAATACGCCTTTCTGGCGGATTCTGTGCTGAGCCTAAGCGATTTGAGGGAATACCCCATCCTGATGCTGGAAAAGGCCAGCAATTCCCGCAGGCAGCTGGACGCCTTTTTGGGAGGGCACAATCTGGAAATCCAGCCCGCCATAGAACTGGGCAGTCTGGCGTTGCTGGCAGAATTCGCGAAAATCGGCCTCGGCATTGCCGCGACCATCAAAGAGGACGTGCAGGACATGCTGGACGCGCGGGCGCTGTATGAGCTGCGGTTCGCAGAACCGTTACCGCTGCGGCACGTCGGGCTAGTGCAGATGAAGCAAGTTACGCCCTCTTTCGCCGCGAAGGCGTTTATTCAGATATTGCCAAGCCTGACCACCTGATACTCCTGTCGCAGAAAATCGGCGCAGAGCACACAGTTAGCCAGGATAAGCCTGCCTCCTGTATCCTGACGCCTGAAATCATCCGCCGCCGCAAATAGGCAGAAACTGCAAAATTTCGCCCTCTCTTAACGGTGTGGCAAAGCCCTTGCGCAGCAGGATGCTCTCGCCGTCAATGACAATCAGCATGGTTTTGGCCAGCTTTTCCGCCTTTGCGCCGTAGGCGCTTTTGATATGCTTGAGGGCATCTCGCACGGTGCCGACGCTGAGGCTTTCCTCTTCTTTTCCGATTGCCTCCGCCAGCGGCCCGCGGTAGCGCAGTGTCACGGTTGCCATAAATCCACCATCCCCAGTCGTTTCAGCGTTTGTTTTTTCGGTTTGCTCCGCGCGTCCCAACCGCGGGTCTTATAGTACTTCGGCAGCAGTTTATCCAGGCGCACCACCGTGTTTTTATCGGCGGGATCCTGCGGGATATGGGTCAGGCGCTTTGGCAGGGCATCGTCCTGTTCCGTCAAACCCTCGCGCAGATTGTAAAGCCGTTCCACGTTGCAGGCGCGTTCGCCCAAATCCAGAAATGACCCGGTGTAGAAGGGCAGACCTGTCGCCAAACGCAGGGCTTCGGCGTGAGGCAGGAGGTAGAGCGTGTTCAAGCGCAGCAGCGGGCGCACGAAAAGCAGCAACCGCACCACCGGGCCCGTAAAGACCGCCGCTTTGCCCATAAAGCGGGTGACCGGATGGTTGGGCCCCAAATCGAACAGAATCTGCGGCACAAAGGTCTGGCCAGAAAACAGGCAGAAGCCGGAGGCGGAGATCGCTTCCAAGGCATTCTGCAGAAAGACGGTCCACTCCGCTTTGGCTCTGGTATCCAGCGGGCGGATGGAGAGTACGCCCACGGATTCGAGCAACGCCATGTAGCCGCCGCCCAGGTGGCAGCCGCCCCGGTTGGAGGTGGCGTACCCCAGGCCCATGCCGACGCTGCGCCGGGGCTCGTAGGACGCCATTTCCAGGCCCTTCGCGTGCATGGCGTATTCCGTCCCGCCGTAGCGTTCGCTGAGCCACTTGCTCCCGTTGGCCAGTTCCGCATAAATGCCCTCCCGCCGGGCAATTTTGTGCAGGACCTCCTCCAGGTTTGAGACGTCGCCAAACTGAACCCCAAAATCCTGTACACCGCGCTCACCCAGCTCCATGGCGAAGGCAATCGTCGCGGCGGCGGAGATGGTGTCCAGCCCCAGGACGTCGCAGACATAGTTCAGGCGGATGATGGCGTCCAGGTCGTGGGCGCCCATATTCGGGCCGAAAAAGCCCAGGGTCTCATATTCGGGGCCCTTGACTTCCTTGCCGTCCAGCATTACGCGCCGCTCGCAGCGGATGGGGCAGCTGACGCAGCCGCTGTTGCGGGTCAGACGGGTTTCGGCCAGAGTCTCGCCGCTCACGTCGTCGGCCCGGGCAAAGTGACCCTCCTGGAAATTCCGGGTGGGCAGAGCGCGGGAGGCGTTGGCCTTGTTGACCAGGCCCGCGCTGCCGAAGTGGGGCAGGGCGTCTCCGGTCATGGCGTGGTTCTTGAGGAAGCGCACCCATTTCTTCACAAATTTTCGAAACTCTTCGGGCTTCTCCAGGGGGATTTTCCGTGTGCCGTAGGCCGTGACTGCCTTGATGTTTTTGCTGCCGAAAACCGCGCCGATGCCGCAGCGCCCGGCCATGCGTTCTCCGCTGGCGAGTCCGGCGAAGGACACCCGATTTTCCCCGCTGGGGCCGATAACCAGCTTGCCCAGGTGGCGCGGCAAGGCCTCCTGCGCGGCTTCCGTATCCAGACCCCAAAGTTCCGCCGCGTCCAGCAGAGTGATTGTGCCGTCTGTTATATCAATGCGGCAGGGTTTTTCCGCTTTGCCTGTGATGATTAAACCCTCGTAGCCCGCGCGGCGCAGCATGACACCGAAGGTCCCGCCGCAGTTGGAGGAGGCGATGCCGCCGGTGAGCACGTTCTTTGAGGAGATGTTGAAGCGGCTGGAGGAGGGCGCGCCCGTGCCGTTGAGCGGGCCGGTGTTGATGATGACCACGGATTCCGGTGCGAAGGGGTCGAGGCCCGCCGGAGTCAAATCCAGCAGCAGCCGCGCGGCGAGCGCCTTGCCGCCTATGTAATTGCGGTAGTAGCCCTCCGGTATGGGAAATGACTCGCTTTGGCCTGTAGTCAAATTGATTTTGGCGTAAAAGGGCAAGTTCATACTGTAGCGCCTCCCTTCGGTTCCTGCGGGACGGGCTGTTCCATGCGGATAATCCCCAAGGGACAAATTTCGGCGCAGAGGCCGCAGCCCACACACTTATTCGGCGCGTTCAATTGTGCGAAGACCGCCAAATCTCCACGGGATTGTGGCAGGGATATCGACAGGGCGCCCGGCGTGCAGATATCCACACACATCTGGCAGGCGCTGCATTCCGCCTGCTCTATGTTCGGTTTCGGCCACTCCTTGCGGGGCAGTTTCGTCAAATGTCGGCCGACAGCACCGGCGAGACTTTCCTGCGGGCAAGCCCGTGCGCAGACGCCGCACTCCAGACAGCGCTTCGGGTTGATCTCATGCCGGTTGTTGCGCTCGCCAGAGATCGCGAACACAGGGCAAAGCCTGGCGCAGGCGGTACAGCCGGTGCAGGCTTCCGTAATTTGGTAGGCCATTCGGTATCCCTTCCATTTCTTAGAGTGAGTGAATGCGCTGCAATGCCGCAACAAACATGGATTTACCGGAGGTCAGCATTTTCTGCTGACCTCCGTTTATCGTGATATAGCGTTCTCTATCTCAGCAGGCAGCGTTTTACGACGTCGGCCAGGAATTTCGCTTCGCCGCCGCCCTTCGCGCGGATAAACAAGGTATGCAACAGTTCCGCCGCTTCCGTTTCGCTGAGTTCCTCGACAGCCTGCTTCATGTCCGGCTCGTCGGAGAACAACAGAGTCACTTCCAATACGTCCTCCAGTTCGGCATCGTCGCATGCATCGGTTGTTTCAACCAGAGGCGGCGCTTCATCTGCCAGAGCTTCCGTTTGCGCGGGTGTTTCAACATCAGCTGTGGCTTCTTCTTTGGGTTTCCTGGTATATTTGCGCTTGGGCGGCACTTCATCCAACTCTTTCAGGAGCGCTTTATAGCCGAGTGCCTCCAGGAACTGGCGGATCACTTTGCTGTCTGACGAGTCCCTCTCGTCCGTTTCTCCGGTGTAATAAAACGGCGAGACATTCAAGGTTTGTGACAACGCCAGAACCACCCTCGCACCGATGATGCCCGTGTTGTACACCCGATAAAATGTGTTTGCCTGCTGCCCCGTGAGCGCGATGGCGGCCTTCTTTTCTTCTCTGGACGCACCTTTGAAATCCAGATTCACGCGTTCTTTTGTCTTTTCAGCGTCTTTGCTGACATTTGATTTTTTGAGCTTCTTGAGCTGCTCTTTTGTTAATAGCATGGTAACCCTCCATTGTTTTTGTATAAATTCCGGTGCGGTAATTCAAATTATAGCACAATAAAATGAATATGGCAAATATGTAGTCGATATTAAAAGCGCCGAATTTGCAGATAACCGTCTGTCTCTCTACTATGCGCAATACGGGAAATGTGGGGGAAAATCCGGAGATGACATCAAAGGATTACCTGTTACCATGCGAGCCTCGGAAGGACGGCGAGAGCAATGCCGAGATCGCCAACATTGTGCGCTCAGATAAGGGCGACTTCTCTTGTCAATGATGCCTCGTTCGGGAATCGATCGTTGCAAAATCTATCAAAGTGGCGAAGATGCGCTTCACTATCGGTATATTTGAAACCCAATGCTCGTTTTTGGTTGAGAAAAGCAGTCAGGTGTTCCGCAAATAGACTGGTAAATTTAGTCTTCATGCGAATCACCCGCTTTCATCACTGATTCAAGTGAAATGGCGTAAGCGTCAAATGCGCCTTCACAAAAAGAGCCGCCCTCAACAGGCGGCAGAGGGCGTGAAGTTCCAGGGCAAGAGCCGTTCAACAAGTTCCGGATGGTTTTGAATAGGGGTGAGCTGATCAACTCCGCCCCTCAGTAGAAGAGAGAATGCAGAGGTTTTGGTAACTTTTCAGCCCCTTGCACCTCAATATATAGAGTGGAGCATTCTTGGAACCACAATATACGCGTTTGAATAGTTACAGATTTTGCGTGATTTTATAAAAAGGTGCTTGCTAACCTCTGACGAAACTGATATAATAAAAAATGTCCAGAGTCCTCCTTTTGTTCGAAAGCGTTAACTAACTTATCAACAATCAAAAGACAGGACCTGCGGTTTGAGTCACCTCCAAACAGTCACAGCCGTAGCGAAATGATACAAATCCGCAGTGCCATATCTATTATACCAAGCGGGTAGCTAATCCCGCTGATATAACCAAATTTATGAAAGGGGAAAAGTAATGGAGCCACCCCCAAAAAAGGGATAACTCCATTATACGTGTATTATGAACTAAAACATCAACACTATAATTCTAAATATAGTAAAGAAATTGAATTTATCATGTGTAATCCGAGTGAAACTGCGAAACGCAAGTACCGTGCGGAGGATAGTTCGGCGCATGCACCACAAATCAGTTTTAGCCTTTTTGAACATAATATTAAAAAACGAATAGAATTATTGAACGTTAAAGGGTATACGGACATACTTTTTGACTTGCCGCCAAACACGGAACCTTATACGGGCAACGTGGTAAAATTTTGTAAAATAAATAATAGAGGAGGACGCATACATGAAACCATTTGGATCTGGCTATTTTGGAGAATGGATCACAGACGCGCAGGGCCTGCCGGCCTACCGCTACACCTGTGACCAGAACAGCGACCCAATCGCCGCCACGCCGACAAATCCGACGTGGCGCGGGGAGAGGGAACACACCTTCCAGTTCGGCAACGACCGCGTCATTGCCGTGTGCGGGAACAACGGCGCCGTGCAGGTCCGGCAGGACGAGGGCGCGCCCAAACTGCTGGGGGACTACAACCCCGCCGCGAACAGCTACGGCGGCGGAATCGGCTGGCTGACGGACGGCAAGGAGACGCTCTGCACCCACTACGACACGGCCCGCGATGCCTTCGAGCGCGTATACGGCATCGGCTATATGAGCAAAACCGTGAGCAAGGGGCACCTGAAGGCGGAGCAGACCATCTTCGCGCCCTACGGAGACGACCCGGTGCTGATTTCCCGCGTCACCGTCACCAACACATCAAGCGAGCAGGCGGACTTGCGCTGGTTCGAATACTGGAGCGCGCGGCACTGCCCGCTGTCCTTCCTCGCGCTGCTGTACGGCCTGATTTCCATGGAAACAGTGAAATCGATTGCCGGCGGCAAGGGCCTGAGCCTGGCCAACAATTCCACGCAGGAGATGCGGCGGGACCTGGCCGAACGGTTCACGCGGCAGTTTTTGCAGGAGGGCAATATTCTCGGCGAAAGCAAATCTTTCACGGGCTGGACCAAAAAAGAAAAAAGAAAGTGGAATTTTATCAAGAAAGTTCTGGCGCCCCTGGGGAAGTCCACGAACAACAACTCTTATTTTCCCGGCGAGCTGGACGACCAGGAAGACCTTCAGCCACCGTCCACCTTCCTGTTTGCCGCCGACGTGCCCCTGGATGGCTTTATTACAGACGCAACGCGCTTCTTCGGCAGCGGCGGACTCGCGAAGCCGGAGGGGCTTGCCAATCCGCAGTTTGGCGCAATGAAGAGCGGAGACAGCGCTATGATCGCGGTCTCATCCCTCAACCTTGCCCCCGGCGAGAGCCGGACGCTGACCTATGTCTATGGCTATGTGCCGGAGGGCTTCAGCCGGGAAGCGCTGGTAGAAAAGTATTCCGGCGGGTTTGACGCGCTATTCGCGGCCTCCTGCGAGGCCTGGAAATCCAAGCGTGTTTCGCTGGAACTGCCGGACGAGGACGGCTGGGTTGACCGCGAGCTGCTCTGGCACCACCACGCGCTGCGTTCGGCCATGAGCTACGATTCCGCCTTTTGGGAGCACATTCTCTCCCAGGGGCATTTGTACCAGTACATCATGGGCTTCCAGGGCGCGGCCCGGGACCCGCTGCAGCACGTCATGCCCTTTATCTTCACGGACCCCGGCGTCGTGCGGGAGATCGTGCGCTACACCTGCAAGGAAATCCTGCCGGACGGCGCGATTCCCTATGGTATTGGGGGGCCGGGGCAGATTATGGTTTCGCCCATTCAGTCCAGCGACTTCGAGCTGTGGTTGATTTGGACCGCCAGTGAATACGTGCTGGCGCAAAAGGACGCCTCTCTGCTGGACGAAGTGGTGGAGCCCTATCCCTTCAAGGGGCAGCGGCAGGAAAAGGCGACGATACTCGAGCTGCTGCTGCGCTGTTACGCGCACTTTATCGACAATACGGGCCAGGGTGAGCATGGCCTGCCGCATCTGCTGGGCGGCGACTGGAACGACAACATCGTGGTCGGCAGCACCCCCTCCAAGCAGCAAAAGGCCATCCGGCTGGAGGGCGAAAGCGTATTGGTCGGCGCCATGGCGGCGGTCGTCCTGGGCCGCTTCGCGGATATGCTGGAATTTGCCGGGAAAGACAGCACAGCGCAGCGGGAGCGTGCGGAAAAGCTGCGCGCCGCCGTGCGGGACTGCTGGAACGGAAAGTGGATGCGCCGCGCCTTTTTGAGCAAGGAGCTCGGTTGGATAGGGGACGACCTGCTCTGGCTGGAGCCGCAGCCCTGGGCGCTGATGGCGGAGGCGACGGGAGACCCGGCGGAGATGCTGCGCAACATCAAAGAGATGGTGCGGGACCCCTCGCCCATAGGCGCGATGCTTTCCAGTGAGTGCCTGCCGCAGATGTCCAGCCCGCCCGGCACCGCGACGAATGCCGGCATCTGGGCCTCCATCAACGGCACACTGATTCTGGCGCTGGCCCGCAACGACATGGCGGCCGCCTGGGAGGAGTGGCGGAAAAACACCCTCGCGAACCACGCGGAGCAGTACCCCGAAGCCTGGGTGGGCATTTGGAGCGGGCCGGACTGCTACAACTCCATATTTGCCGAAAAACCCAGCCAGACGCACTATGAACCGGACCCCGAAAAGCGCGCGCAGTCCCTAAACTGGACTGACTACCCGGTCTACAACCTGCACCCCCACGCCTGGACGCTCTACAACGCAGCCTGCCTGATTGCCAACGAGTTTACCACGGAGGGTCTCAACTTCTCGCTGGAGCTTCCCAAAGAGGCCTATGCCTTCGCAAGTCCCCTCGTGGGCCTGAAGCGGGATGAACAGGGCTTCTCCGGCTGGTATGCCCCGGCCGCGGAGGGCGAATGGAAGGTCACCCTCAGCGGCGCGGCGGAGGGCATGGAGCTGACGGTCAACGGCAGCCCGGCCCAGTACAGCCTGGAGAATGGCAAACTGGCATTTACCGGCAAGGGCTCGGCGGAAGCGCCGCTGCGCTTTACGCTAAAAGCCCATCCGTAATAACAATGTTACAAAAAATTAATAAATAATTCATAATTGTATCGTAAACTATAAGGGCAATATTTCTCAGTAGCATGGGTTTGAAGAATAATAATTTTACCCATGTTTATCTGAAAAAATAAATAAAAAGGAGGAAATAAACATGAAAAAGATTTTAGCGGCCCTGCTCGTCGCTGCGATGCTGATTGTTCCCATGGGCATAGTTGCCAGCGCGAATGTTTTGTGCGGCTGCGAAAAATGCGAGGGCGCGGATTGCGAGTGCACCGCTGTTAAAGCCGACTGCAAATGCGACTGTTGCAAACCCAGCATTTTTGGCAATATCTTTGCTGATTTCTTTGCGCAACTTTTTGAGAAAATCAAAGATGCAATCCAAAAATTGCTTGATTCCATCATGGAAGCAATCGGTGGGCCCTCTTTTCCGAAACAAGCTGTTGGCGCGTGATTTTGAAACATAAGCAACCAGTAAATCCGGTACGCGTTTTTTGTGTACCGGGTTTATTTTTTTGCGAAACAGTTGTCCGGACAACTGGACAGGACAGGGAAATTGTGCTATGATATTGTTATCATTCTTTATGATTACCTGAAAAAATAAATGCAAGGAGCTGTACCAATGGAAAAAGAGCAATTGATTCAAAGTCTGCAAGAGCTTGCGGGAGCCGAGCACGTCATCACGGAGGAAGAGGCCGTCCTGACCTGCTCGAAGGATTACATCGGCTACCGCCGCTATGAGCGGGACAAGGGATTTTTCTTTGTCAACCGCGCGGCCTGTGTCGTCAAACCGCAGAATACAGAGGATGTAGTCAAGGTACTGCAATTCTTAAACGAAAACCGGGTGGACGTCGTACCCCGCACAGGCGGTTCCAGCGTGACCCGGAGCATTGAGCCCCAGCCGGGCGGCGTGATTCTCGACGGTTCGGACATGAACGAAATCCTGGAGTTCAACGAGACGGACTATATGGTCACCGTACGCTGCGGCACCCCGCTGGAGTACTTGGAAAACTACCTCAACGAGCGCGGTTATACCAGCGGCCACTTTCCCCAGTCCCTACCCATGGCCCACATCGGCGGTTTACTCGCCACCCGCAGCATCGGCCAGCTTTCCACTCTCTATGGCGGCATCGAGGATTTGGTTGTCGGCCTGGAGGCGATTCTGGCGGACGGCACGGTCATCCGTA
>Ga0123353_10009799_pt1 | contig 13275 bp, 12 predicted proteins | sample TergutLab28metaG_3_FD_92763 | JGI IMG/M metagenome (GOLD analysis project Ga0123353, IMG submission 92763) | Labiotermes labralis P3 segment gut microbial communities from Petit-Saut dam, French Guiana - Lab288 P3 | ecosystem: Host-associated > Arthropoda: Insects > Digestive system > Gut ...
ATATGTATCCGGCTCAAGCTGAAAGAGCAGTTCGCCAGCATCCACCATGCCGCCTTCTTCATACACGCGTTTCTGAATGACGCCCTGCACCCGGGCCACCACCTGCGCCGCGCGCGAACCTTGCGTCTGTCCCTGGTATTGGCCGGGATAGGAGGCATCGCCCTGCGTAACTTCCCATACCCGTACCAGTGGCGGCGGGATTGCCGGCCCTTTGGAACCGTCAGAGCAGGCGACCAGCCCTGCGGCAAAGCAAAAAATACAAAGAAGACGAACCAAAAGAATGTTCATGCATGCGCTCCAACGGATGGACGCGTCCGCGCCCCGAAGCTTGTGACATTTCCAGAAAGCCATATAGAAAATACCCCGGAACGGCAAGATGCGTCCAGCACTTGCTTGTGGCCCATGAATATTTTTTGACGCCTTGCCGACGATCACAGGGGCTCAAAACCCGTTTTGACAACATACATAAGCACTGGCAAATAATTTGCAGAAGGCGGGCATTACCCTGTTCCCAAGGAGGTCGATATGCTTTTTCTGCTCAGTGGCGGTGATAAAAAAACAAAAAAGACGCAGCCGGCAGAACACAATGACAAGGTGAAGGAAATTTTTCTGTCAGGCCGGTTCCCGGTGGTAACCACGGACAATGTGGAAGGCCGCGCGATCGCAAAAGTACTCGGCCTGGTCTGCTGCCGGGGTTTTGATTCCGACGAAGCCTTCTTCGGCATGGCTGCCCGTGCCATGAAAAAAGGCGCGCAAGCCATTATCGGATATCATGAGAATGTCGCCTTCCATCCGGATGGCAGCAAATACTTTTCCTGCTACGGCACAGCCGTCATGTTTGCCTTCGAGGGGAACGAAAAACCGCTCTTCCCGTTGTCCATGCAATAAATGCCTGCCGGGGGAGAAAAGCTTGCGGCTTTTCTCTCCCTTAGATATTTCTCCACTAAATTTTTTCGGCGATCTGCCGATGATATCTTCCAGAGAGGGCCTGTGGCCTTCCCAGGGAGATCGTATGGCCTATTTTCGATATACAGTCCTGGCGATGCTGTTTTCGCTCGCCTTCCTGGCCGGCTGCGGAAGCAGCCTGAACAAGGCCATGCAGGACCCCGTGGCGCAGTCGGGGACAAGCAGTGAAGAACTCTGGTACCGGTACGGCGGCGCACGCGTGGCATACACGGCGGTTACGCGGCCCCAACAGCTTTATACCGGCTACGGCACGGTGCGGGACCCGGCGCTTCATGAGCAGGCACCGGCAACGACACAGGCAAAGACGCCTCCCAAAAAACGCTCCAAACCCAAGGCTGCGGCCGCCGCACCACGAGATCCGAATTGTCCGCCCTGTCCGCCGGCGGATGCGGCCGTAAACACGCCGCAAAGCGCAAGCCCCCAGGCGAGTCCGGCATTCTCCGCACCCGCGCAGGGCGCTGCGGGTTCCGCTCTGCCGCCTCCCCCAACAATACCCTTATCCGGCATGCCTGCCGCCACGCCGGCGCCGATGGCGGCCGAAGCGCCCGGAGCATAAAACGGCCGCGCCCTGCGCGCAACATTCTCCACTCGTCGCTCGCATATCGACGTGGTGCCCCGGCATTGCCTTTATTCCAGATTTATTCAAAAAAAAGTCTTGAAAAAAAACACCGTCCATTGCATCGTCATTGCCATATGAGCATGAGGTCCGCCCGCCGGACGACATGCGGAGCATGTTGCCGGGGCGCATATGCCGCGGCTCTTGCACCCGCTCCGAACGAGGCGGGCTTTTGTGCCTTCATCAGCGCTGTATGCGCGATATATTTCGGGGGAAAAAGGAAAATGGAACCTACTGCCGTCACTGCGGGGCTTAATATCGTCGGTCTTTTCGCGCAGGCGACGCTGGTCGTCAAAGGCGTTTTGTGCATGCTTGTCTGTATGTCTCTTGGCAGCTGGGCACTGATGATCCAAAAATGGCTCTCCTTGCGTGCCGCCCATGACAAGGCCGCGGAGGGTCTGACGCGCTTCGAGCGTACTAACAGCCTGCGCGAGGCGGTGCAGTCGCTGGGATCGGATCCGGCGTCCCCTTTATATTTTGTGGCCCATCAGGGCGTGGTGGAATTCAACCGCGCCAAGGAAGTGGGCACCAGCAGCGAAGTCGTGGTGGATAACGTGCGCCGATCACTGCGCCAGGGCGTCGGCACGGAACTGGCCCGCCTGCACCACTCGCTTTCGCTGTTGGCGACAACAGCCAATACCGCGCCTTTTATCGGTCTCTTCGGCACGGTCTGGGGCATCATGCACTCGTTCCATTCTATCGGACAGCTTAAATCCGCCTCGCTGGCCATTGTCGCGCCCGGCATTTCCGAAGCCCTGGTGGCGACCGCCATCGGCCTCGGCGTAGCCGTGCCCGCCACGATAGGCTACAACATCTTCCTGGGAAAACTCAACGAAGTGGAAACCCAGTTGGTCAATTTCGCCGGGGTATTTCTGAACAGCGTGCAGCGCGAACTCAATGCCCACCGCACCGTTCAGCGCGTCGGCCAGACGGAAGGGTAGCAGCATGGGTGCAGGCGCATACAAGCAAGGCAGCTATGTGGCTGAAATCAACGTCACGCCCTTTGTGGACGTGATGCTGGTACTGCTTATCATTTTTATGGTTACCGCCCCCATGATGTCCGAAGGTCTGGAGGTCGATCTGCCCAAGACCCGGCATGTGGAGGCGCTGCCTACGGAAAACGCGAACATGGTCATGACCGTCAAACAGGACGGCACAATCTATCTGGATGAATACCAGGTCCCCCACGAAGAATTGCCGGAGAAACTCCGCCTGCTGGTGAAGGAAAAGGATAAAACCCTTTTTCTCCAGGCCGACAAGGACGTGCCGTATGGTATCGTTGTGGACGCCATGGCCAGCATCAAGGAAGCGGGCATAGAAAAGATGAGCGTTGTGGCCCAGCGCGGGGAAGTTGCCCCGCCGCCGAAAAATAAAGGGCCGCAGAGAAGATAAGCGCCGAATTTCGAGATAGCACATGCGTTTGGCAAGTTTTGTGTTCTCCTTCTGCCTACACGCCAGCTTTGTGTTGCTGGTGCTGTTCTGGCCCTCTCCTCCGCTGCACAAGCTGAGCCCGCAAGCCATGACTGTCAGCTTGGTGGACGGTCTGCCGGGCGGCAACCGCTCGCCTTCGCCCATTCTCGGCCCGCAGGGCGCTCCCGCGCAAAAGCAGGCTCCTCCCCTGCCCTCCGAAGCGCCCAAGGCGCCGCTCCCGCCTGCGGCAAAGGAACCCCCGCCGGAGGCAGTGCCTTCGCGTATCGCAGAAACGCCTCAGCCCGAGCTGAAACCGCCCGATCTCGCTCCCAAGCCCCTGCCGGATCCGGTTGCTCTGCCGGCGGATACAAAACGGGAGGCGCCGAAAAAGCCCGAAACGTCCAAAGAAGAGGACAAAAAACCTGAAGCCAGGAAACAGGAAGCGCCGAAGCCCGTGCCGCCCAGGGCGGATCCGGTCAAGGCGGCGCTGGACAAGGCACGGGCCGAGACCAAGACAAACCCCGGCGAACTCAAGGTGAAGCCCAATGCTGTGGCCCAGGCCTTGGCGGCGGCCCGCAAGCACAGCGGCGGCCACAGCGGCGGAGGAGGAGGCGAAGGAGACGGTGAAGGCGGCGGAGGCATCGGCGACGTGTATGGCGCACAGATCGTCATGGCCGTGCAGCCGAACTGGCATTGGCCCGCGCAAGCGAAGGGCAGTCTTTCCGTTACCTTGTATCTGAAGATTGACGCCACCGGACGGGTGCTTGACGTGCGCGTGGAAGAATCTTCGGGCAACGCGGTTTTCGACAGCAGCGCGGTCACCGCGGTAAAGGTCACGCAGGTTCTGCCGCGCCCGCCCAGCCCGGCGTACCGCGAAATTGTTCTCAGCTTCTTCCCGATGCAGTGAAATGCCGTAAAGACCATTTACGAATCCTGCCACATGGACTAGGATGGCTGCGGCGTGATGACCAACCGGAACACATGTTCCGTCATGCAATCACCCTCAACGGGAACGTGCCATGAAAGCTTTGCCTGCTTTTTGTCTGAGTCTTTTTATGTTGCTTGGCGTCCAGCCGGCGCTGGCGGCTCCGGTGCGCGTGGATATTTACGGCGCGGGGCAACAGAGGATCAACCTGGCGCAGGCTTCCCCCTTAAGCGCGCCCGGCGTGCGCGCTGACGCGACCGGCGCTGAACTGCAAGGCCTGATTACGGAGAACCTGAATATTCTTCCGTTCGTCCGGCTCGTCGATCCTGCGGCTGTGCTTGGCGGCACTGTGCTCCCCGGCGCGGACATGCCGCGCATCGATCTCAAGCGCTTCCAACTGGCCGGCGCCGCAGTGCTGATTACCGCCAACTGGCCGGAGGGGGACGCTCCGGGCCGGATGGTGGAGATGCGGGTATTCGACACCAACTCCGGACAGCGCCTTTTCGCGGCCCAATACCCTGACACCCGCAGGGAACTCCTGCCCGAAGTGGCGGATCGCTTTTGCGCCAGCCTCCTGGAGGTGCTGATCGGCAACGGGGATTTTTTCCGCTCCACGCTGGCCTTTGTGAAAAAGATCGGCCGAAACAAGGCGGACGTATGGGTCATGAAGCCGACCGGCAGAGGCTTGCGACAAATCACCAATATGCCGGGCGAAGCGCTTTCGCCGACCTGGTCGCTGGACGGGCGTTTTTTCGTCTTTTCGCATATTGACGATCGCTCGCACGCTCTGGGCGTGTGGGACAGAAATTCCGGCCAGGTGCAACGCATCCGTTTCCCCGGCAACACGGTCATCGGTCCGGCCTTCACGCCGGACAATAAAGTGGCGGTGGCGCTTTCCCAAGGCAAGCATCCGAATATTTATCAGCTCAACCATTCCTTCCAGGTGGAACGTCCGCTGGAAGCGCACAACTCCATCAACGTATCTCCCAGCTTCGACGCCGGCGGAACCAAAATGGCCTTTACCTCCAGCCGGCTGGGGGGACCACAGATTTTTATGAAGGATCTGTCCTCCGGTTCGGTAATGCGCGTTTCACGGGAAGGCGGCTATAATACCGAACCCAACCTGAGTCGCGACGGCACCTTGATCGTCTATACCCGCCTGACGGAAATGGGGCAGCGCATTTTCGTGCAGGATCTGCGTAACGGCGCGGAACGTCAGATAACCTTCGGCCCCGGTTCGGATGAGCAGCCTGCTTTTGCACCGGACAGCTATTTTATCGCCTTTACCTCCAGTCGGGGCGGCGCACGCCAGATTTATCTTACTACACGCCACGGAGGAGAACCCTCACACCTGCGCACCGGCGGAGGCAATGTTTCCTTTCCCCGCTGGGGTATCGTCAAGTGAGGGAAGAGCTTGACAAAAGACGACTTGAAGTACACATATCTCCTTGTATCGCCGCATGCGCGGTTGCATGGAAGGAATATATACTGAAAAATATCCATTTTTCTTTAAGGAAAGCTGTTCAGGAGGAATATATGAAAGCTTTGACTCGTGTATCTTGGGTGGCTGTATTGGCCTTGGTATTGCTGGCCGGTATAGGCTGTTCGAAAAAATCCAGTGAAACAAGTCCCTTCGATGATGGTGGTGACCCCGCCGTGCGCGCTGCCGCCCAGCAGATCAGCAGTGGTATCGTATACTTTGATTTCGACAAATTCGATATCAAGCCTGAATACCGCGACATGCTGCGCCAGAAAGCCGATTTGATGAAGCGCTATCAGCAAATCCGCGTACGCATCGAGGGCCACTGCGACGCCCGCGGCACCCAGGAATACAACCTGGCCCTCGGTGAACGCCGCGCCCGTGCCGCCTACGATTATATGGCCATGCTCGGCGTGAACGCCAGCCAGATGGAACTCATCAGTTTCGGTAAGGAACGCCCGGCGGTTGAAGGCAGCGGTGAAGCCGTGTGGAGCAAAAACCGCCGCGATGAATTCCGGGTTATTTCCGGTCGCTGATTCAAACCCCCTTGCAAAGCAACGCGCCCCAAAGCCGCTTTTATGCGGCTTTGGGGCGTATAAGCCGGTGTCGTGTCCATGGCCACACGCAGTAAACAAGACCGTCGAAAAAAGACGGCACCCGCGCAAAAGTCCGCGCCACAGGTCGAAACTGTGCGCGGCTTTTCCGGAATCGCGGACCTTGCATCTGATCGCAGCGCTTTGCAAAAACCTGCACGCAAACGCGGAAATGCCCCATCCCCTGAAGTTGGGGAGCCTGAGGCTGTTCCTGCCCCAAAAACAAGCCCGGCGCGCAGCCAGCAAACGCCGGTGATAAGTCATAGCGGGATGGTGCGTAAAAGCACCTTCTATCTGGCCGCCGTGTTGTGTCTGCTGGTGGGAACCTACCTGGGAACATTGCTGCCGGCTCTGCGCGGCTCCCAAGATCGTGCGCAGCAAAACCAGCCGCAGCAGACGCCCGTCCCTGCCGAACAGGGTGCGGACAAGGACGGCCATCTCAAAGGGCTGGAAGAAACAGCCAGGAAAAACCCACAGGACCTGCACGCATGGATCCAACTCGGCAACCAATATTTTGACGACAATAAGCCCCGTGATGCGATACGCGCCTATGAACGCGCGCTGTCCATCAACGCGGACAATCCGGATGTGCTGACCGACCTGGGGATCATGTACCGTCAACTTGGCGAATCCGAACGGGCGGCGGAAAAATTCGCACAGGCGGGCAAAATCAATCCACTGCATGAGCAGTCCCGCTTCAATCTCGGCGTGGTGCTGTTTTTCGATCTGAACCGCAAGGACGAAGCGCGCAAAGCGTGGCGCTCTCTCTTGAGCATCAACCCCGAAGCGAAGACGCCGGATGGAGCGCTGTTGCGCATCATGCTGGACGAGTTGAAATAAAACGCGATGCCCACGCGCCGCCCAAGGTGGGGTCGTCAGCAAAGCTATACCGGGTTTTGGCTAACAGCTCGTTGTCCCAATTCTCAGTCCACGAACAAAGCCGTCCACCGCCTTGAAAAAGATCTCCGGCTGCTCAATGTCTGGAAGTGACTGCCCGGCGTTGCGTCCGCCATCTCCCGCATGACCTTGGGCAGGTCGCCGTCCTGAGCGCCCGCCAGAAACAGCGCCGGCGTTGTGAGAGCGGAATAATCAGCGCTGAAATCGTAATTCTGCAAGGCTTTAGCGCAACCGAAATAACCTTCCGCTTTGGTCGCCGCAACCATGGCCTTGATTCTTCGCACTTCATCAGGCTCTTTAGTAAAAAAGTCGGGTTGGAACCAGCGCCGAACTGTGGGGTCGGCCATGGCTTCCATGCCGCCTCCGCGCACAAGCGAAAAGCGTTCCTCCCACATGGCGTCCGAACCCGGCGCGCTGCGCCACTGTCCGTCACAGCCGACAACACCCAGGCAACGGGCAGGAGCGCGGGCCGCACAACGCACTACCGTCACGCATCCCATGGAAACGCCGACCAGAACAGCCTTGTCCACTTTGAAACAGTCCAGCAGCGCAAGCAAATCACTTGCCAGATCATCCATGCTGAAATCACCGGCAGGCGCATCCGAATTGCCGTGCCCACGCTGATCGTACCGTAAAAACCTGAAACGTGAGCCGAAAGCGGCCACTTGGCCATCCCAGAGAGAGAAATCGACGCTCAGGGAATTGCTGCATACCATCCACGGCGCGCCCTCGGGCCCGTCTACCCTGGCATTCAGCTGCAACCCGTTAATGGAAACGCGTATCGCCTGCCCGCTTGTGAACCTCATGTTGCCCTCCTCGCACTTGGGATAACAATCCAACCGGCACAGCTCTGGCGCGCGGTGACTGATCCTGGCCTTGTGTTGACCATATTGTGACGCAACAGTCAGGGTTGAGATGCTTCGCCCGTAAGGCCATACGCTTCAAACATGATTGCCTTGGCCGCCTGGGCTGGGTCTGCGCTTTCCGTTATCGGCCTTCCAACCACAATATAGTCCGCTCCGGCGAATGCCGCCATGCGTGGCGTCACCACGACATGCTGATCGTCGGGATTTGATCCTGCAGGACGCACACCCGGCACGACGCAGGGCAAGCCAAGAGCCTTAACGGCCCTGACATCCCAGCCGGTGCAGACAATGCCCCCCGCGCCCCAATCGCGGGCGTTCGCGGCCATGGCGAATACGGCGCCCGGAACGTTGAAGCCGCCAAAACCCACGGCTTCCGCGAACTCCTTGTCGCTTAAGCTCGTCAGGGCCGTAACGGCAAGCACCTTGCATGGCTCCTGGAATTTGGACGCGGCCTCGACAGCGGCTTTGACCATGGCCTTGCCGCCTAAAGCGTGGATCGTGAACATGCCGATGCCAAGGTCGGCAATAGCATTGATAGAGCCCGTGATGGTATTCGGAATGTCATGGAGCTTGAGATCCAGGAAAATCCTAAAGCCCATTTCTTTAAAGGTCCTAACCACATCCGGACCCTCGGCACAGAAAAGCTGAAGGCCAATCTTGGCCCATGGCAGATCCTGCGGCTGCGCGTCGGGGGTGGCTTCAAGCAAGCGAGATGCAACGCGCATGGCGGCCTTGCGGTCCGGCGCGTCAAAAGCGATGATGAGTTCGGGTTTGCTTTGCATGGTTATCCCCTCATACCAAATTATTCCAACATGCGCCAGCCGCTCGGCTTCACTCTGCCGGCGGAAACTGCAAGCCTCGCCAGTTTTCTCTCTGCCAACAGATTGCGAAAACGACAGATGGCAGTCTGCAGGTTATGGAGGAAAAATAACATGATTCTAAATAATATCAAAATATTATTTTGATATTATCTTGTGCACTGGTCTCAGTTTGACAAAAACCACTGCAAAGAGTCATATACAACGATCGCTTCGGCGTTCAGCTTCCGCCGGCACCGGGGACGAAGCTGTAAGGAAAGAAGCGTACGATGCATGAACATGATAAAGTTTGGCATATTCTATATGCTTGCATATTCCTCCTTCCGGAAACGGACGATACTTCTCGCGCGCGGACTGTGCCGACACGTTCTTTTCGCCATGGCGCTGCTGAGCGCCGCCCTGTCTCCACAGCATGCGCAGGCGGCCCGCCAGATCCCTGCGGGCCAGATACAGGATGCGCTGCCATGTAAACCCTTTCTGGAATGGGCGATTGATCCGGGCGGTACACTGAGCATTCAGGAAATCAGTTCCCCTGAACGGCAGAATTCTTTCGCTTCCCTGGATATGCGCTTTCCGCCCCGTCAGGCCGGCACGCTATGGTTACGCTTCACCCTGGGGCCGCGCGCCCTGGAAAGCCGCCCGTCGACGCTGCTGCTGGATATGGGTAACGGGATTCCCGGTACGCCTTTGCTTTTTGTGCCCAAAAACAGCCCCTTCGCCGGCGCGGCGGAATGGCAAGATATCCAACCAAGCCGACAAGCCATTTTTCTTCTCCCGGATACCCAGGTTACTCCCCAGACGATGTACCTCCGCCTGGAAGGCCTACCCGATCCCTGGTTCGCCCCCATGTTGCGTACGCCCCATAATGCGGCTACGTCCCTGGAACGTATGATCCATCCCGCCATGCTGGTGGCTCTTGGAGTGGTCATGTTGCTCTGCCTTTTGCGCGGACTGACCGAGCGTGGCCAGTGGCGCATCTGGACAAGCCTCTATATCGGCGCCACCCTTGTCTACGCCGTGTGCGGCATGCCCGCCGTCCCTGAAGGCATCGTGCCAATACGCGAATTGCCGTGCGTACTCGCGCCGGGCATTGCGCTTATGCTGTTGCCCCACGTTGGGCGACATCTCATGCAAACGCGCGACAAAGCACCCGGCCTTGATCTCCAATATCTGCTGCTTTCCCTGCCAGGTGCGGCACTGGCTCTGCTTCCGCTCGTGCCGGGCTTTGCCTGGGCAAGCTACTACCTCGCCCTTTGGCCGCTGGCCACTGTGCTTTTGGTTCCGACCAGTCTGGGAGCTTGGCTTGCCGGCCTGCCGGGCGCGCGCCGTTTTCTGCTGGCGTGTCTGACGTCCATGATCGGCGCAACGGCCGGCGTATTAAGTATGTATGCGCTTTTGCCTTCACCCCTGCTCCCGGCCGGCCCCTTGTTGGGAGTGGCTCTGGGGGCACTATTTATCGCCGGCACGGCAATTCCCAAAGATTATGAGCCGGAAATCGGGCAAGAAATTATGAAGGCGCAGGATACTTTTGCATTGGAGGAAGCCGGATTGCGCCTCTTGCCTCCGGAGGAACTTCCGCCACCCGCCGAGACGCTCCACCCATCGGCAACGTCTCCTCAACCGACAACATCGGCCCAACCTCTCTCCGTGCGAGACGCGGAAAACTCTTCCGCATTGACCGGACACTTGCGCCCGCACCTGGAATCCCTGCTGCGTGAAAGCGCCGGCATAGCCTTGTGCGCTTTGCCGCCTGCGGCGCGCCAACATGCCGAAGCCATAGCGGGTGCGGGACGCGCCATGAATTCTCTGTTGAACAATGCCGCGCTTGGCATGGCGTTGGAACGCAGTCCCGCGCACACGGTGTTCGACCTGCAACAGCTTCTGTGCGACGCCCATGCACAACTGGCAGGGGAGGCGGAACGCAAGGGCCTGAACATCTCTTGGTTCATGCCGCCGCACCTGTCCCGATACTATTCAGGCAACGCCAAGGGCATCAGCCAGATCATACGTTTGCTGCTGGAAAGCTCCATACGCGCAACCCAACAAGGTTTTGTGCAACTGACGGTGCGCCGCGTGCCGGAAAGCGTGCACCCCGGCCATCTGTTCTTCTCCATAAGCGACAGCGGTTCCGGCATGCCTCCGCACGCGCGCAGTTCCCTCGCCCTGGCCAGGGCATGGGAACTGGCCGGCGCGCAGGGGGGCAGCATGAGCGCTGAAAGCGGCGTCCGGGGCACCACCATCAACTTTACCCTTCAACTCAAACCCCAACCCGCGTCTCAGATGGAAACGGACGTGACGGCGCAGGCCGGGCGCGTCATCGTTATCGACGAACTTTCGAGCAACCGCCAACTGCTGGCCTTTTTCCTGGAAGGCTTGCCATGCATCATCGAAGAAGCCCACAACGTTGAGGAAGCCGCGCAGGCATGCCAAACAGAATGCGCCGCCGTATTTCTCATTGATTGCGATATGCCGGAAACAGACAATCTCAACGCCCTGCAAGTATTTCTGGCCCGGGAACGCGAACGGGAACTGCCTGCAACGCCTGTGCTCGCAGTAGAGTCGGAAGGCGGAGCCTGGGAAGGACTGAACGGGTTGAAAAACGTCCACAGGCTCGTCAAACCCGTTACGCGCAGTGGCCTGCGCGAAAAAGTACTGGAACTGCTGACGCAACACCTTGTCCCCCGTATACCGGACATAGATTCCGCACGGCATGAAGATGGCGCGCCGGATGCCGAACTGCCCCTGGATTTGCCTCCACCCGTCGAATACGGACCCGGTCTTGCGCCCGAAGACGGGCAGTTCATCCCCCTGTCGCTGGATCCTGGCCCTGCCCCGACTCCGGACATCCACCCCGCACGCATATCTCCTGCGTCGGCTCCACGCTTTGAAAATATCCGCAGTACGGCCTTGTCCGTCAAACCGGAAATGGAATGGGTGGGAGAACCCGTGCCTGTAACACACACACAGAAACCTGCGTCTCCGCTGCGGCCTTTTGACGGGCAGGCGGCGCAAACGGCCCCGCCCGTCCAGCCCGCGCCGATACAATCCGCTCCACCCGCCGTACACGGTGCACATCATCAATATGGATACCAAGACATGGAAGAATGGGTGGGGGAGCCCGCGCCGGTGCCGCAAAGACAGGAACCGGTTTCCCTGTTGCGGCCTTTTCACCGACAGGCGGCCCAACCGGTCGAACAGGAAGATCATGAGGAAAAAACGGCGCAGCAGCCATCCCTGCCACGGCAGGGTGGACTGCTGGATTGGGTTGACGGCGCCCGTACCCTTCAGGCCATGCCGCAACCCGCGTATCCCCCGGCGCGTAATGCCGACGGGAACAGGGCGGCTCAACCCGTCCGGCCCGCGCCGACGCAACAATCCGTTCCTTCCGCCGTATACGGCGCGCATCATCAGTATGGATACCAAGACATGGTAGAGTGGGTAGGGGAACCCACGCCGGTATCGCCCCGCACCGAATCCGCGCCTGTATCCCCTGTGGCCGTGACGCAAGCTATACCCACGCCAACGCCGACACATAATGGCTTCATCCCGTTGCGCCTGACGGATCCGCCCCCGGCTGCTCCCGCACCGATGCTGTCTGCCGCGTCGCAGCCGCTTGCGGATCCCGTGCCTCTTTTTCCGGAAGACAGTTCCCTGTTGGGCTTTGTTCTCGGACGTCCCGGCAAACACACCGGACACGCCGGAGCCACACCGGTTCCGCCCATGGGGCTTGCCAAGGCGGCCAGAGGGCTGGTCAATCTCGTCAGAGCCAGGACGGACTCCTCGGCTAAAAAAGAGAAAGAAGCGTCGGACTTACAACAGGAAACGCCACGCGCCGCCCAGGCCCCTTTCAAAGAAAAGCCGGAACCAGCCGCACTCCGCAAAACAGATGCCGCCGCTATGGAACGCCCCACAGCCGCGCATTCCAGCAGCGCTGTGGAGCAGATGCAGCCGCTCATCCCCGGACTGCTGTCGTCACTGGATGAGGCCATGGCCGATGTGCGCCGGGGTTTTAGTAAAGCCGACACTATCGCCGTGGAAGAGGCCGCCGCGCGTATCGCCGCCAAGGCGGACAATTATGGCTTGCGTATCCTGGCCCGTATGGCGCGCTGTGTGGAGATGGCCGCCAAAGCGCGTGACAAGGACGCGCTTGCCAATATCCTGCCGGATCTGGAAACAGCCGTGGAACGCAACAAAATCGCGTTACAACCTAAGCAATAGCAAGATTCCGGGCAATTGCCTCCGGTTTGCCGCTACCGTGCAAGAACGTATTACTTACAGCGGATGCGAATGGAATATCTTCCGCCGCCGCTGCCAAGATCCTGTTGTCCGCCCGAGCTGTCTACCCAGCCGAAGCTGCCGGGAGCCACTTTTTTACCCGGCAAAGGTTCGGTAACCGGTGCATAGGGGCCGTTACACAACGTTTTTGCCCCCGTATAACAGTCATCCAGGGTATTGTCGCAACTGATGGTATACACGGGCGTATCGCCCGGCAGGGAAATTGCTCTGTTGCCGCAGCCGCCGCACAGCAGAACGCCGAGTGCCAGAACCGCCAGAACACAATACATACGCATCTCTTTCTCCTACTTGGCCTAGAGTCATCCCAAACGGCGCTGCTTTTGATGATCATTCGATATCAGAATGACTGCCGGTATTGCAACGACTGGCGCAAGGTTTCGCGATCCATGAATTTGACTTCAGCCCCCA
>Ga0123353_10009800_pt1 | contig 13274 bp, 11 predicted proteins | sample TergutLab28metaG_3_FD_92763 | JGI IMG/M metagenome (GOLD analysis project Ga0123353, IMG submission 92763) | Labiotermes labralis P3 segment gut microbial communities from Petit-Saut dam, French Guiana - Lab288 P3 | ecosystem: Host-associated > Arthropoda: Insects > Digestive system > Gut ...
ATGATGCGCAGCAATCATTCTGGCGAGCGGAGCGCAGTGAAGGCGAAGCCAACGCAAGTGTAGTGAGCGAATGATGCGCAGCAATCATTCTGGCGAGCGGAGCGCAGTGAAGGCGAAGCCAACACCTGAGGTACTCTACATACTCGGCACTTATTGGAAGGGCTGGTCGCTCTCTGCTGGCTTTGCTGATTCGGCGTCTGCTGCAAGAACTACTTCTGCTGCAGTGATTGCAACCTCTATCATGCCGTCGTCGGGGTCTCCTGTAGTAAGACGCTGCATTTGCAGACCGGGCCACATCAGTACTTTGACAATCGCTAGGTGGGTGCGTGGTGCTGCCCACTTTACCGTGACTTCATAGGCAAGGCCGGCTACCAGGGGCAAAAACATCAGGCGAATGACAATACGAATTGCAAGTATCGCAGCAGTGCTGGTGATACCCCAGGCGGTAACCATGGCATTGATGGGCACCAAAGAAAAGACCAGGATTGCCAGTGCCATGACCATGATAAGAAAAGCCGTTCCGCAGCGCGTGTGCAAAGTTGAATAGGGGCGTACCTTTTCAATGGTCAAAGGCTCACCCGCCTCGATTGCTGCTATGACTTTATGTTCTGCACCGTGATAGCGAAAGACACGTCTGATGTCGGGGATACGACTAATAGCATAGACGTACGCAAAGAAAATCGTGATGCGCATCAGCCCGTCAAAGGCGTTCCACAAAAAGCGACTGTCACTTGCTGGACCCATGACGGCTTGGGTAATAAAGGCTGGCAACAAGACAAAGATACCAATAGCAAGCACAATGCCCATCACAACAGAACTGGCAATGATGCCGCCCGTCATAACAGATTCACGCTCGCCGTCTGTGCTGCCCTCTGCTGGTTCTTCTTCAAGGCCTGCTATGCGCGCAGATATTGCCAGTGCTTTTGTCCCCAAAGCAAGGCTTTGCCCCAGGGCAACAACACCACGAATAATTGGCCAACGCATCCAGGCGTTGCGATCTGCTGCACTATTTAAAGGGTGTAGTTCTGTATGGATTTCGCCCTGCTCGTCACGGGCAGCAACAGCCCAGTTGCGTTTGCCGCGCATCATGACGCCCTCAAGTACTGCCTGGCCGCCTATTTTGGTCGTGCTCATCCTAGAGCTCGCTGCGATCTATGCGCGCAAAGGGTCGTCCGCAGGTCATTGTGCCCTCGGGACAAAAGGTTCTGCGGCAGACAGCACCAGCGTCGGCAAAAATATAGGGTGCTGTGGGCGCAGCCAGTTCAAGCATGCGGTCAGCTGCGGCACGAATCTCCCACTGTGCACGGCGACAGCAGCGCAGACTGAAAAAGTGCAGCAGTTCGCGCATGTTCATCGTCACGACGATTTTGGTTTCCATGGCATTGGGTAGCAGGTAGCGTGCGTCCTCTGCAGCGACTCCTTTGTCGATAAGGTCACGATAGGACGCAAAAGCAGCGTTGCAGTGTTGCAGATAGGCAGCTTCAGTATCTGCGCCGGCGGCTTTCACCTGCGGAGGGATGATGAACTCTGGCTCGTCCTCGTAGCGAACGTAGCGTTGCGATTGCTGGTTATAGCTGGCAATACGGTGGCGCACCAACTGATGGGTCATCGCACGCGAGATACCGTCAAGCGCAAAGGTATAAGAAGCGTGCTCGAGCGCAGAAAGGTGTCCACTGGTCAGCAGGATGCGCAGGATTTTTTTGACCTCGTCACCGGGCATCGTTTCAAGCAGTTCTGCTCCCCCGACCGGTGCGTAACACAGGCGTGCTGCAGCAGCTATCGCCCGTTCAGGGTCAGGGGTATTAAAAAGTAAGGTTACCTGCATTGGCAGCAGCTAGGCAGCAGGAGCTTCTTCGGCAGCAGCGTCTGCGGGCGCATCTGCTTTTGTTTCAGCGTCTGCGTCTGTGGTCGCTGGTGTTTGCTCCTCCGCCTCGTCTGCAACGACCTCTTTCTTTGCCGGAGCAACCTTTTCAAACTCTGCCGCACGGGCAGCCTTTGCAGCGGCCCTTTCTTCGCGGACAGCAGCTTTTTTCGAGGCTTCTTCTTCTGCAGCAGCACGACGCGCATCAACAGCAGCCTTTTCTTTTTCAAGCGTAGCTGTTGCCGCCGCACCAAATTTGTCAGCAAAGCGCTGCACACGACCACCGGTGTCGACAAATTTCTGCGTACCGGTAAAGAAGGGATGGCACTTGTTGCACAACTCGATGCGCACGTCGCCGCCCTTTGTTGAATGACTTTCAAAAGCGTTCCCACAAGAACAGCTATAGTTTGTTGCCTTGTAATCTGGGTGAATTCCCGATCTCATCTGTACTCCTCTATTGCTCGTGCGTTCTACTTGTAGTGTGTATGGTTTCCGACCATAGCAGTAAGACACAGCGTATCAGTGTAACACATATAGGATTAAGGAGTACGACATGCCTCTCTTGTGTCCATTGCTTCTAGCCAGCGCTTCAACATTTGAATTTTGCTCTCATCAATGGGCAAGTGCTCAACTCTATCAGCAAGTATGTCCTTGTCGACAAGGTCTTCCTGCAGCAGCAGTGCAACAAACTGAAGGTCTTTCTCGCGATAGGCAGCCAACTTGCTTGCTGCCAAATCATGAACTTCAAGGCAATGTCCTTTGTTGCCTCTTGTTCCTATCGAGTGCGAGACAACAATCATTCGCTTGTCCCACCCCCCTGGCAAGGCAGCTGCCTCGATAGAGATTCCGTGCACGTAAAATCCATGCGCCAGGTGAAACAGCGAGCCATCACCTAAGGTACCGTCAATGCAGTCAGTCATTTCTGGTTTATTCTTTGGCTGAATATCAACCTCAATCGAGGCTCGCAGGGCTTCTGGTGCCTGAGGGTAAGTTCCTAGTATGGCCTGCGAGCCAAAGATCAGTAGTTCTGTGTCATCTGCAACATCACAGGCTGCTCGTATGGCATGCTCTAGCTGGTCGTAGCGCATCCTATATTACGCATCCTCGAATTTGGACAACTCACTGAACTCTTCATTGGTCAGCACGGGCAAGAATGGCTCACTGCGCCACAGCCGCTGTGCACGCTCAGAATCAGATGCGAGTAGTCGGATAATCTGCTTTGCAGAATAGCTATCAAGCATTTCAAGCCATTCTTTAATATCGGCATCAGCTGTCCCCTGTCCCTCGTCAAGCAAGCGCGAAAGATAACGCTTTGCCCGAACTATCACCTGCGGATGTGCGGCAACAAAAGCAAGAACTTCTGCACGCTTTGGACGTTTGCGCAGAGCTGCGTCTTGTGCAGGAACTCCCCACAACAACAAAGCATCCTCATCCATTGAAGGAGCGTCCGCCTTTAGGTAAAACTCAAGCTCTACTATCACCCCATATTTTTGTTCGATTCGCAGCAAATTCTCGCGCAATTCTGACTGCCATGCCCCCATTCCCTCAGGAGTAAGCACCAGCTTTACTGTCAGTAAATCGGCAGGCTGACTCTCTAGAAAGTCAGTCCAGGCACTGACTATGCGCGCATCTGCAAAAAGGTCACGCAAGCTAATCAGAAACGTTTGAAACCTTTGGTATTCCTCATCAAACAGCTGTGCAAGCAGCTCAACAAAAGGATTATCAGCACAAACTTCGTACACGCGGTTTCGGCCAGACCCAATGCACTGCACTATGCCAATTTGCTGCAAACGCTCGAGTGCACGCCGCGCGCCGGCCTGTGTCAAGCCCGCCAAACGGGCAGCCTCGGGCACACTGACCGCTGCCCCAACTTCATATATCAACACACGCAAGAGCCGCACCGTAGCAGGTGACCCCAGCACCACATCCATCGGATACTTCAAAACACTTTTATTTTCTCGAAGCGGACGCATATTCCTACTCCCTTCAGATACTATAGTATCCTAACAGATATTATAGTATCTTGCAAGGGCACCAATGGCATTCCCTGCATCCATCAGAGTATCCAATCAAGTGGATACTTTTGTGAGGGAGCACGTCCATCACTGGACGCACTCCAAAAAATTAGTTAGCTATTACGAGACGTCGCTGCCTGCCTGTGCTGCCTTACGCGCCATCTTGGTAAGCAAGTCCATATTTGTTTCTGTCTGCTTGTAGCCATTTATCAGCTGTTGCATCGAGCGCTCAGGGTCGACGTTGTGCAAAATGCGGCGTACGCCCCAGACCAGCGGTGCTTCGTGTGCTGACAGTAGCAGCTCTTCTTTGCGGGTACCCGAGGCAATAATGTCGATTGCGGGGAAGATGCGGCGGTCTGCCAGTCCGCGGTCAAGGCGCAGTTCCATGTTGCCTGTTCCCTTGAACTCTTCAAAAATGACCTCGTCCATCTTTGAGCCTGTTTCGATGAGTGCTGTCGCCAAAATGGTCAGCGAGCCACCACCCTCGATGTTGCGTGCTGCACCAAAGAACTTCTTGGGTGGGTACAGGGCGGCAGAGTCAACACCACCAGAAAGAATACGTCCCGAAGCTGGTGCCGCCAAATTGTAAGCACGCGCAAGCCGGGTAATCGAGTCAAGCAAAATCACCACATCGCGACCGGTTTCAACCAGTCGTTTTGCCCGTTCAAGGACCAACTCTGTCACCGCAATATGATTCTCTGACGGCATGTCAAAGGTGCTCGAGATGACCTCGCCGTGAATGGAACGCTGCATGTCGGTTACTTCTTCGGGGCGTTCGTCAACCAGCAGGCACATCAGGTGCACTTCGGGATTGTTTGCGTGAATGCTTGCCGCAATGTCTTTCAGGATTTCGGTCTTTCCTGCTTTTGGCGGCGAGACAATCATGCCACGCTGACCCTTGCCAATCGGCGCCACCAAGTCAATGGTACGCGCAGAAAAGTCCTTGCCGCCACGCTCCATCACCAGGCGCTCGTCGGGATACACCGGCGTCAGTGAACTAAAGCGCGGACGCTCGCCAAACTCGGCAAAAGGAACGTCGTTAACGCTGGTAATCTCTTTCAGCGCGGCGAACTTCTCATTTTCACGCGGAGGACGACCTTGCATACCCGACACAGAGTCGCCACGACGCAGACGATTGCGCCTAATCAGCGAGGCCGACACATAGACATCACTCGAGCCTGCCAAATAACCGGTCGTGCGCAAAAAGCCATAGCCTTCGGGGAGTGTGTCCAGTATCCCCTCAACAGGCTGCAATTCAACCGTCTTGCGTGCCTCATCCGCCGAGCTTGTTGCCATCGTGCGCCCCTGAGCTGCAGCAGGTGCAGCTGCCGGTGCTGCAGCTGCTTTTGCCTCTGCTTCGGCACGAATTGTCTCGACACGATTCATATAGCCCTCGTGAACACGATCGACCAACTCTGGCTTTGGAATTGCTGACTTTCTCAGTTCGATGCCCAATTCTGCAGCGATTTCACGCAATTGCGCAACTTTTAGCTTTGCTAGCTCTTCTTTGGGCAAAACTGGTGGCAGCTCTACCTGTATAGAGGGCTGGGCAGCAGGCGGGGCAGCAGCGGCAGCCTGTCCAGCGTGCTCGAAGGATTGATCTTGGTCTGGCGCGTAGCCTTGACCAGCAGACTGCGGAATATGTGGTTGAAAATTCTTGGGAAAGCCGACTGGCGTGGGCTTGTTTGGTCGCTTGTGGCCACTACCCTTTGAATTTTTCTTGCCAAATTCGTTCATGCCACTACTGCGCTTTGCTCGTTTTCTGGGTCGTCCACTCATGCTGTGATTACCTTCTTCCAATCTGCTTCAAATGACGCCAATCCCCGATCAGTCAGGGGATGTTCGACCAACTTTTTCAAGACATCGTAGGGTACGGTCGCAATATCGGCACCCATCAGTGCCGCCTGCGTCACGTGATGCGCACTTCTGATAGAAGCCGCAATGATGTTCACCTGCTGGTCAAACTCGTAATTCTCAATCGCCACAACAACGTCTTCTAGTTGTGCCAAACCGTCCTCGCTGATGTCGTCAAAACGACCGACAAAAGGCGAGATATAGGTGGCACCGGCGCGCGCTGCCATAATCGCCTGGGGAACGCTAAAGCACAGGGTCATGTTTACGGCGATGTTTTTTTCTGCAAGTGCTTTTGTCGCGGCAAGACCCTCGATGGTGGTGGGCACTTTGACCACAACGTTAGGGGCAAGGGCAGCCAGCTGCTGACCTTCTGCGATGATGTCTGCACGCGTTGTACCAACGGCCTCGGCAGAGACAGGACCTGCGCACAAAGCGCAAATGCGCTGGATGTGTGCGGGGAAATCTGCCAGCTTGCCACCAATGCGCGCGTACAGCGTTGGATTGGTCGTCACACCGGCGACAACTCCCCAGCTAGCTGCCTCGGCAATCTGGTCTAGGTCGGCTGTGTCCAAAAAGAATTTCATGCTGCGTCCTTCCCGAGCATCGTGCTTTATGCAAAACCCCCCAGGGGGATAAGTATCAGGATAAGTCAAAAGAATAGTGCAGGCAGAACCCACGCACACTATTGTGAGCCAACGAGCACAGCACGTCAAGCGTTACAAAAAATTCTCACACTGCAGAGCTACCTTTGGCCAGCAAGAACAAATCAGGGTGCATCCAGGTGGTCAAGATTCGTGCTGAAATGAAAATCGGAAAGCGGAGCGTAGCAAGACCTACGTGAGCATTGCCTACGGCTTCACTGCACTTCGTTCGGAACCTGATTCAAGCATCAGGTTCACTCACTTCGCTTGTGTTCCCGATTTTTCACTTTCAGTGCGGAGATTGGCCGCCTGGTGTGCCCGCGCAACCACTAGCTGTCCAAATGATACACTGCCATCATTAGGCGGCAACAACTCATTCGTCAACACCTTCAAACCCTTTGTGTGCAGCATTTTTCTCGCACCTGACAGTACCAGACGATTCATAAACACGCCACCTGCAAGCACTACGGTATCGAGGTCATACAGGCGCGCTGCTTTTGTGCTGACATCCCCAATCATGGTGACCACTGCATCGTGAAAACGACGAGACAGTTCTGCTACGCTCAGTTCGCTTTCGGGGTCTTCCATTGCCTGCAAATCATCAAGCAAGGCACGAATCACTGGCTGTGGGTCAATGATGATGCGTGCTGACGCAGGTACTGCATCACCGTCTGTTCCCAAATCTTGCAGAGCAAAGCGGTAGCGTGGCGGGGTCGGCTTTGTGTCGAGTTCATTGCTGAGCGCTTCTAACATCATTGCTGGTGCACCCTCAAAGGTGGCATCATCGGCGACACCCAGCAAGGACGCAACGGCATCAAACAAACGCCCCATTGACGAGGTCAGCGGCGTGTTCAGGTCTTTCTCGACCATCGCAAGCATGGTTGCTCCCTCGTGTTTTTCTAGGCGACGCTTGATGCTAGCTGCAGCGGGATGGTCAAGCAAGTCGTACTGGTCTAACAGCGCATAGAGGATACGAATGGGTCGCTTGATAGCAGCAGCACCACCTGGCAGAGCAAATTGCCGCAGATGAGCAAAACGCTCGAAAGCAGGAGCAGCCGTGCTGGCAATCAAGACCTCGCCGCCCCAAATGCTGCCGTCGGTACCGTAACCCGTCCCGTCAAAGGCAATGCCAATGACTGGCTCTGCGACCTGATGTTCAGCTGCTGCTGCCATGACATGCGCGTGGTGGTGCTGCACGCCAATCAGCTGCAGCGGATTTTTACCACCGGCACTTTGTTCCTCTTGCACCTGCGCCCACTTTGTTGACAGATATTCTGGGTGCAAATCGTGGGCAATCAACTGCGGTGTAATCTTGAACAGCCGCTGGTATTGATCAATCGTATCGGCAAAAGCCGCCAAAGTCTCGCTGTTTTCCAGGTCCCCAATATGCTGCGAAACAAAGGTATACGTTGGCTCGCCAGCAGGGGTGGCATCGACTAAGGCAAAGGTATTTTTCTGCTCACTGCCGACGGCTAACAGTGGTGGAACGCCCTCCTCCTCTTCGCTTGCAATAAAACCCTTAAGGGGCAGCGGAGCATATCCACGGGCGCGGCGTATCATCTGCATTTTGCCGTCAACAATGCGCAGTACGCTGTCATCGTAGCGACCCGCGATGGGACGGTCGTGCAGCAAAAAGGCATCGGCTACGGCACTGAGGTCGGTGAGAGCCGTGGCATTGTCTGTCACAATGGGCGACCCACTGACGTTGCCGCTGGTCATAACCAAAGGACCATAGAACTCTTCGAGCAGCAGGTGATGCAGGGGCGTGTAGGGCAGCATCACGCCAATCTCGCGCAGACCCGGCGCAACCGACAGAGCAAGGTCAGGTCCACCGTCGGGGATTTCGCGCCGCTTGCACAGTACAATAGGACGTGCAGTGCCACAGAGCAGCGCACGTTCCTCGTCATTTAGTTCAACGTAGCGGGCAGCCTGCTCGATGTTGGCAAACATGACCGCAAGCGGTTTGCCCCAGCGAAATTTACGGTCACGCAGACGACTGACGGCAATCTCGCTGCGTGCATTACACGCCAGCTGAAACCCACCCAAACCCTTAACAGCAAGAATCTTGCCCTGCGTTAAAACCTCGGCGGCCTCGGCAAGAATTGCGCCTGCGCGCGTTCGCTGCCACTCGATGTCTTGCGGGTCCTTCTTTTTTGCAGCACCCAGGGCAATCTGTGCCAGCTCTTCTTCTGCACTCCATGCCCAGTGGTCGCGCAAAGTGCGCCCCCTCAGTGTGTGTGTACTGCAGGCAGCAGTGGAGGAGTCTGTACCATCACCGCTACTTTCTGCAGCATCGTCACCAGCATCAGTGATGGACTCTTCCTCTGCAATTACAGAGCGATTAAAATACAGCCGCGGCCCACAAGCAAAGCAGGCATTTGGCTGGGCGTGAAAGCGCCGGTCAGTCGGGTCAGCGTATTCTGCCGCACAGGGCTCGCACAGGCTAAAGTCGCGCATCGTTGTCTGCGGACGGTCGTAGGGCGTGTCCTCGATAATAGTAAAGCGCGGCCCGCAATCGGTGCAGTTGGTAAAGGGGTAGCGGTAGCGCCGATTATCAGAGGTGTAGAGTTCTGTCAGACATGCCTCGCAGCTTGCCACATCGGGCGAGATAAAGGTGCGTTCGTTGACATCAACTTGTGAGGGACGAATACGGAAGTCAGCAAAGTTGCTGACAGGTACACTGCGCAGCGTCAGCGTTTCGATGCGTGCTGCAGGTGCCTCGCTGGCAACACGCGCCTCGAGCAGTTGCGGAAAAGAATCGACCAGCGCGTCACTACCCTCGATGCACAGGTGCACACCATCACTGGCATTCAGCACCCAGCCAGTACACGAAAGCTCTTGCGCCAGCTTGTAGACAAAAGGCCGAAAGCCAACACCTTGCACAACGCCGGTGACCTGCAGTTGGAGAGCTTTCATGGAGTCCTTTCGCCTGGGAGGAGTAGTTCATAACAATAATAGCAGAGCACAGCAGACCTACCGATTGTCCTTTTACGCCACATCACCCTCATTTGAGTCGTCATGTAAGGGAAGGGCGCGAAACAGGCAACGATAATCGCTGCGCGTATCGATTACACGATAGACAAATAGTGTGCCATCAATCACGCGATACACGCACAAAAAGCGCCGGTCACACACAAGTCCGCGATAGCCGCGTGACTGCAATTCATTGTCTGGCAGCGCAAAACCCATATGGGGAAAGCGCGTAAGGTGCTCAATCCGGTCGAGCAGAGCATTCGTGATGTTTCGCGCAGATTCTACCCCACAATAATTTCTGTGTAGCAGCGCAATCCGCTCGAGGTCACACTGAGCAGAATTCAGCAAACGCAGCGGCAGTTCAGGCATGGTCGGCATAGAGCAATTCTAGGCTTTCCCGAGATTTTGCAAGAGAGAAAGTCGTGTCACCATTTAGGCGCGATTGCTCGGCAGCCTCTATCCCTGCCTTTAGGCGTATCATTTCTTCTCGAAGTTCAAACGCGGCAATGCTCATAACCACAAGGTCGCCCTCCCCATTTTTGGTGATATAAATTGGTTCCCGCGTTTCGCGAGCCATCTCTGACACCGAATTATAGTCAGTACGCAAAGCAGTCGATGACGTAATGTGCACCCTGCACCTCCTAACAGTTTACTAATAGAATTATATACTTATTCTGACGAAATTCAATGCTTTAGGATGACTCTCTTTGATGACAACTGCCCTCCCAAGGCACACCAGGCGGCCAACGCAAGCGTAGTGAGCGAATGATGCGCAGCAATCATTCTGGCGAACGGAGCGCAGTGAAGCCGTAGGCAATCTCGGCGTCAAACTATCAGATATGTCCCCGTGGAGTGAGGGAAGAACGTCCAGTGCTCCCCCTCTGTCTTCCTGAGCGGAGCGCGTCAGCGCGGAGTCGAAGGATCTTGCGTGTCGCAAATTTGAAAGTGCCATACGGTGCTTCGCACTTGTTGGGTACGAAGTACCGTATGACACCTTTACTTCCAGCACGCAAGATCCTTCGACTCCGCATTTGGCTTGCGCCAAACGCTCCGCTCAGGAAAGACGGGGGCTGTCAGTAACTCAAAACTGCCACCCCGTCACCCCAGACTCGATCTGGGGTCTCTGCACAAGGTGTGTGCTAGTGCGTCAGCACCTGTAACTCCATCTCGTGTTTACTACGCCTCGTAGCAGTCACCAGCACAATCAATCCAGCAACTGCCATCAGCAACAGCGCCATACCAAACTTACCAATATCGAGACCCGTTGGTGGCACAAAGAAGTCAGTATTGGTAAAGTCTGCCGTATTGGCAGCTTCACCTAATGTTTGCTCGCCGGTACTCAGTGCAGTGTTCGGTGTGCGTTCTGGTGGGTTAATGATGCTGGTATCAATGACTCCATCTGTGCGAACAACAACATGTGGTGTGTAGTCAGATACCGGTAGTTCTATTGCTGTGTATCTGGTTCCGACATGAGTATCGAGGAAGACCAGTGTCTGGTTATGCGTCAAAGCTACTGTTCTTGTTACTTCGTCAGTGAAATCAATGATAGAACCTATGGTCTCGTTTGTCAGCGTATTGATAATCTGCGCACGATACACAATCGGTGGTGTTATCGTCGTTGCCAAAGACGGAGAACTCAACCTAATGTCAAAGTCAAAGGCTCTGCTGGGGTCTGGCATGACGCCTGTAGTGGTTTTTGATATGCGAAGTCCACCTACAGCCAGAGGGTCTGTTGGATCTATGTCGACGTTTCTGACAAAAGTGTTGGTAAAGGTCAGTGCTGTATCGAGGTCTTCGAGTTTGTCGCTTATAACGCCACCCTCAAGTATTCTGTTGACGATAACTGTCGTAACGTAGTTTCCAGCACCTGCTGAGAGTGGAAGTACTACAAATGTAACTTGATAGATTGCAGGGTCGAAAGTCATTGTTTCTGTTGTGGTGTTGCTAAAGGTATCTGTTCTTTCACTAATGCGATAGGTAAATAGGCCTGGTGTCAAGAAGGTTGTGTTGTTGCCAATTAAAAAGTCAGAGACCTTTGTTACCGTTCGTACGTCCCCTGTCACTGTTGCCACATCTGAAGGTGAGAAGGTAATATTTGGCACCGTCAGTTCTGGCAAAATGCCTGCCTGATCTGTTTCATTGTTAAAGCTGTAGGGTGTGATGTCAAAAGCAAATTCTGTCGTTGGGGTGATTGTTCCCACCGGCATTTGCAGGTGTTTGTTAATTGCAATATCTGTGTGTTCTACTACTGTGATAAAGGTGTGAGTGAGGGATGCTACTTCAAAGCCAAAGGGCGACATAAAGTCTGAGGCTACTAGTGTGTATGCTGTTGCTGGTTCCAGTGGTAGGAAGGATGCTGGAAATTGTGCTGTCAATTCTGTGTTTGTTGGTGAATTCCAGCTAAAGTCAGTCAGCGGAACACCATTGAGTGTCACTGTTCCTGTTGCGGTGTTTATTGCTCTATCAAAAGTGATTGTTACTTCTGCTGTGTCAGTAGTAATGCCACTGCTTGCCAGTGATATGTCGATGATTGCAGGTGCCGCTGGGATTGCCCAATCTATGTCACTGCCAACTAGTGTGGGCACCGAACGGTCAGTACCTGTACCAGCGTTACCGAGACCGAGCTGCCCTTCTGCATTTCTACCCCATGCCCAGAGAGTTCCATCTAATCTCATGCCAAAAGAATGATTGCCATTGTGTGAGGCATAGGCTGACAGCCAATCAGTAGCGCTGCCTACCTGCAAAGGTGAATCTTGAATGCCTGCGAGAGTACCCAATCCTGTTCTGCCTTGCGTGTTATCTCCCCATGCCCAGAGCGTGCCGTCTGCTCTGACAGCAAGGGAGTGGGCGTCTCCTACAGACACCTGCGTCCAATTAGTAGCACTGCCTACCTGCAGAGGTGTATTTTGAGTACCTGAAAAAGTACCCAGTCCTGTTCTGCCAAGCCAGTTATCTCCCCATGCCCAGAGCGTGCCATCTGACCTGATAGCAAGGGAGTGGTCGGTTGCTGCAGACACCTGCATCCAATCAGTAGCACTGCCTACCTGCAGAGGTGTATTTTGAGTACCTGCTAGAGTACCCAGTCCTGTTCTGCCAAGGCTGTTAGATCCCCATGCCCAGAGCGTACCATCTGATGCAATAGCAAGGGAGTGAGTATTTCCTGCAGATACTGATGCCCAGTTAGTAGCAGTCCCTACTTGCGCAGGTGTTAGTTGATTGCCTGTTGTCGTACCGAGTCCTGTTCTGCCATCTAAGTTAGTTCCCCATGCCCAGAGCGTACCATCTGACCTGATACCAAGGGAGTGCAGATTTCCTGCAGATACCTGCGTCCAGTTAGTAGCAGTACCTACCTGTATCGGCGTTGTTTGATCTCCTGCTATAGTATTAAGACCTGTTTTGCCATTTCCGTTACTTCCCCATGACCACAGACTGCCATCTGCGCGCAGGCCAAGAGAGTGGTTTAATCCTGCAGAAACAGACCTCCAGTTAGTGGCAGTTCCTACTTGCGCAGGTGTGTTTTGGCTACCTGCTATAACGCCACGCCCTGTTGCACCATTTCCGTTCCATCCCCATGACCAGAGCGTACCATCTGATTTAATGGCAAGAGAGTGGTTAGCTCCTGCAGAAAAGGTCGTTGGCTCTGGACGAATATCTGAACTCGAAAGTAAGGCAATGCCACCAGTAACTATAGCTGGTGATTCATTTGGCATAAAGCCGTCATCTGCTGATGAAAACACTGCCTGAACCTGCGTGACCACGGGACTCAGTACCGATTGAATCGCCGAAGAATTCGCTGCTGCTAAAAGGGGTAGCACTAAAAGGAAAATTGCTGCCAGCAGCAAGGCAAATTTAGATTTTTTGGAGAGTCCCTCCCCCTTATGGGATTTTTTAATTCTGGCGGTCATGAGTATCCTCACTTCATCTTAAGTA
>Ga0123353_10009801_pt1 | contig 13273 bp, 12 predicted proteins | sample TergutLab28metaG_3_FD_92763 | JGI IMG/M metagenome (GOLD analysis project Ga0123353, IMG submission 92763) | Labiotermes labralis P3 segment gut microbial communities from Petit-Saut dam, French Guiana - Lab288 P3 | ecosystem: Host-associated > Arthropoda: Insects > Digestive system > Gut ...
GCATTGTCGAGCTGACAAATGATGTTTCGTGGAACTTATTGTGCAAGACATTTGAAGACGCCATGAATATGAAATCTAATGAGCCGGTTGATGAAAAATTAAGTTTGCCGCAGAGGATCTTGTTAGGGGATACTGTATTTCTCATTTGTAAGAATTTTTTCGATCTTTCAGATGATAACTGTGGGATGCTGGGTTTTCAACATTCATCCGCAATGAAACTGTTGTTGGACTATGGTTTTTTTGACAGCGTTTTGGCTTACAACGCGCCTAAAAACACAAGAACGGAGTTTATTTACGGACGGGCTCATTTAGGTAAGAAAGATTGGAAAAATGCTGAAAAATGCTTCCGGTACTTTGTGGATAGAATAGAAAATCCGTCTTGTTTGTGTGATATAGTTACCGGAATCATGTCTGTTCCGTATGCATATTGGTATCTTGGGATCTGTCTATGTGAGCAGGGGAATGATGCAGAAGCGGATTCCTTCTTCCAAAAAAGCCGCTCATTTGCAGACGAATACCTAATTGATTTCTTTCTGCCCCAAGATGACTATATAAAGACAGTATGAAAAAAATTCTTGTGACAGGCTCGACAGGGTTCATTGGGAAGAACGTTGTGCCTTTATTGAACGAACGATATGATGTTGTCGCGCCAAGCCGAAAAGAGCTTGAATTGCTAGATGCGGCGGAGGTGAAGAATTATCTAAAGCAACATGGTTTCGATACAATAATCCACCTTGCCAACCCGACCGGACACAACCCACTGGATAAGCAGGATGAAATACTCGAACGATCACTAAGGGTATTCATGTCACTTTTCCATTGTGCTGCTCTATACGGGAAAATGATATATATCGGTTCGGGTGCGGAGTATGCCAAGCACCGCAACATTTCGATGATAGAAGAAAGGGAATTTGGCGATGAGCTCCCAAGGGATTCATACGGTATTTCGCGGTATATAATGGGCGAGTTGGCAGAAAAGTCAGACAACATTTATGACCTGCGGTTGTTCGCCTGCTGCGGTCCGTATGACCAGCCGCATAAACTGATTCCGTATACCATCGATTGCATCAAGACAAATAAACCAATTGAACTCAATCAAAATGTTAGCTTCGATTTTTTGGATGCGGCGGATATTGCCCCGGTGTTTGTTCATTTCATAGATAATGCAGTTAAGCATAAATCGTATAACCTGTGTTCGGGGAAACCGCGTTTTATTTACGACATAGCTCTAGAGGTCAAGAGCCAAATGAAGTCTGATATGCCAATAACCCTTAAACAAACGGGATTAGGGCTGGAATATTCAGGCGATAATTCACGCCTTAAGGAAGAAATTCCAAATTGGAACTTAACACCTATTGAAGAGGCAATAAGGAGGATACTAGAACATGATAATTGCAGGTTCTAGAATTGGAACAAAAACATTTGTTATTGCAGAGATCGGCATCAATCACAACGGAGACGTTGGGATTGCTAAAGAACTTATCTTTGCCGCCAAAAACGCAGGTTGCGACGCGGTGAAATTCCAAAAACGCACAATTGATATAGTCTATACTCCGGAGGAATTAGCGGCGCCCCGTGAAAGCCCGTTCGGGAAAACGAATGGCGACTTAAAGCGCGGACTGGAACTATCGAGCGAAGCATATAGGGAAATCGACCTGTACTGTAGAGAACTTGGCATTATCTGGTTCGCTTCGCCGTGGGACGAATCCTCGGTTGGCTTCCTTGAAGAATTCAATGTTCCTTGTTATAAAATCGCCGCAGCAAGCTTAACTGACGCGGGGTTGCTCAATAGAATCAAGTCAACAGGCAAACCTGTTTTGATGTCTGTTGGCATGAGTGAACTTTCCGAAATTGACAAAGCGGTAGATATTATCGGCAAAGAAAACTTGCTGCTGTTCTATTGCAAATCCCTCTACCCTGCTACTCCGGAGAAACTTGACCTTAATGTAATCAAAGCGCTTGCAAAAAGATACGGCGTACCCATTGGATATTCGGGGCATGAGCAAGATACGATCATAAGCGCAACAGCCGTAGCGTTGGGCGCTGTGGCTGTAGAGCGACACCTTACGCTCGATCGCGGCATGTGGGGAAGCGACCATAAAGCTTCCATAAACCCCGCTGAAATGAAAGAGCTAATAGAAAACATACGCTTAGTTGAACAAGTCCTTGGCGACGGCGTGGTAAGTTGTCTCCCCGAAGAAGTGCCGGTAAAAAATAAATTGAGACGGGTAAACAGTTTATGAAGTGGATACTGACGGATATAGACGGGGTATTGACTGATGGGCGTGTGGCGATTGAAATAAACGGAAACGAAACAAAAACCATCAGCTATCGCGATCTGGATGCTATTGGGATTGGCCGCAATGCGGGGTACGACTTCATTTTCATCACCGGTGAAGACACGGATATGGCTCGCGCAGTTACAAAACGATTCAATGTCACAAAAGCATATTACGGCAAAAAGGATAAACAAGCGGCAATGAATGAAATTTCCGTCGAGTTCGGAATCCCTGTTGCGGAAATGCTGTATATAGGCGACAGTGACAGGGATGCGCCTGCCCTCGAAATTGTCGGGCTTGGCATTGCGCCAAGCGATGCAAGCGACAAGGCAAAATCCGCCGCTAATATCTTGACCGACAGCAAAGGCGGGCATGGCGTCCTTCTTGAAGTAGTGAACAAACTGATGAATGGGAAATGGCGTTTCCCATAGGGTGCTCAATAAATGAAACTATCTGATTATGTTTTTCAATTCCTAAAGAACAAGAATGTTGACACGGTCTTTTTCCTCCCCGGCGGCGGTTGTATGCATATATTGGATTCAATGGGGTCCAGTAGTGAATTGAGCGCCGTGTCATTGTTGCACGAACAAGCGGTTGCAATAGCTAGTGAAGCTTATGCAAACACAAAGGGCAAACCGGGGGTCGCTTTGGTTACTACGGGACCCGGCGGAACAAATACCGTTACCGGAGTATTGGCAGCATACCTGGATTCGTCGCCCTGTTTTTTCCTTTCGGGACAAGTCAAGACTACGGATTTGAAAAGCAATTACGGAGTGCGTTCTCACGGTTCGCAGGAAGCGGATATCGTTGAAATAGTGCGTTCAATTACCAAATATGCTGTAATGGTAACCGATAAAAACACTATCCGTTTTCACCTTGAACGCGCGTGGCATGAAATGACAGCCGGACGGTGCGGCCCTGTATGGATTGACATTCCGCTTGATATTCAGGGCGCACAAATAGAAGAAGATCTGTTAGCCGGGTACGAGCCGCCCGATGTTGAGGAGAATCCATATGATGCCGACGCCCTTATAGCCGCTCTAAACATATCTGTTCGTCCTGTCATAATAGCAGGAAACGGTCTTGCAAGATGTAAAGACAAGTTTCATGAATTGCTCAACTTATTACAAATACCTGTGATACCTACATGGAAAGCGATGGATTATGTTCCGAACGACCATCCTCTTTATGCCGGGAGAGCCGGCGGCATGGGTGATAGGCACGGCAACCTGGCAATGCAGAATGCCGACCTAATATTGAGCCTTGGCAGCAGGCTTGACCATTCCATAACGGGATATGACAGAAGTGCCTGGGCAACCAAAGCGGAAAAGTTCATAGTGGATATTGACGAAAATGAAATCAAGAAGCTAGAAGGCGCAAAAGGCGTCACACCCATTATAGCAAATGTTTCTGATGTTATTGATGCTTTGATTAAAAGAAAAAATGAAATAAGACTATCCGGCCTTGCTGTATGGAAAAATAGAATTGCGGAATGGAAGACCAAGTACCCTATTGCAGCGGTTGGCGACGAACTGACGACATACCATTTTGTGCAAGAATTGTGCAGGCAGCTACCCGACGGCGCGCATGTTGCGCCATGCAGCGCGGGTACGACAGCAGAAATCTTTTTTCAAGCGTTCAACGTGAGGAAAAACCAAGTAATACGCTCCAACCATGGGCTTGGCGCCATGGGTTTTGATATACCGAACGCAATTGGCATGTGCGTTGCATCCGGCGGAAAGGACGTCATTTGTGTCGCCGGAGACGGCGGGATGCAGCTAAATTTCCAAGAGTTAGCTGTTATATATAGCCGCAAATTACCAATAAAGCTATTTGTAATAAACAATAACGGCTACGCTTCGATACGGAATATGCAAAACAATCACTTTAAGGGCCGCCATGTAAGCTGTGATCCGGCAAGCGGGTTGTGCATGCCTGATTTAAAAAAGGTCGCTATGGGGTATTGCATCGAATACCGTGAAATATCGGCGCTTTTGAGTATGCGGCTTGAAGTCGAAAACATTCTGAATACCAAAGGCCCGATTATCTGTGAAGTATTCGTCAACGGTGATTGTCTTGTTTTGCCTCGCACGTCAACGATTGTAATGCCCGATGGTATCATGAAATCATCGCCGCTTGAGAACCAATATCCGTTTTTGAGTGACGATGAAATCAAGGAGAACATGCTGATATGACCGATGTGCAAAAATTCGCACAAGTGTTGATTGATTGTTATAAAAACGGCGGCAAGGTCCTTGTGTGCGGCAACGGCGGCAGTTGCGGCGATGCAGGGCACATTGTCGGTGAGCTAATGAAGGGGTTTCGTCTCAAGCGTCCGGCAGAGATTCATCCAAATCTTCAAATACCGCTAAGAGCTATTGACTTAACTGCGCAAACGGCCCTTATAACAGCAATCGCAAACGACATAGGCGCGGACTATATATTCGCACAGCAAGTGCTTGGATATGCTGACGAAGGCGATGTGTTCATAGGTATCAGCACATCCGGGAATTCCGTAAATGTCAATGTTGCGGCGGAAGTGGCGAAAAAGCTCGGTGCAGTTACGGTTGGGCTGACCGGAATAGACGGTGGGGATATGCGTGAATGCGGGTTGTACGACCTGCTTGTGAATGTGTTGGAAATAGAAACGTACCGTATACAGGAAGAGCATATCAAAATATATCATGCGGTTTGCATGGCTGTGGAAGAAGAACTATTCAGGGAAAACAAAACGCAATAAAAGGAATGGACTTTATTATGAAATACGCGAACATTGATTTGTTTTACTATAACAACTATGTGCCGGGAACCAAGCATTATTGGAACTTCGGGGACCAAATTCAATTGATCGCAATTGAAATGCTCTATAAACGGATGGGGGTCAATTCTGCTGATTTGATTAATATTCCATCCGGCGCGTTATACAAGTATTCGGGCGATAAAGCAGTTTTGCCGATAAACATCTGTTTCCAAAAGTCCAGGGGGGATGATTATTGTTGGGTTTCAGACAATATAACCCCTGTTTTTTTGGCAGTCAATCTTCAAACAAACTACTTGACGAAAGCAATGGTTGACTTCTTCAGTCAGCATAAACCAATAGGTTGCCGCGATGAGCTCACATATAAGACGTTAAAGTCGTATGGCATTGATTGTTACCTCAATGGTTGCATAACTGCGGCAATGTTTCCGAAACGGGAAGAATCCGGAAATTACAAAAAAACATTCCTGGTCGACGTACCTGATTCGTTACGGGGATTCATTCCGAATGATATCGCAAAAGATGCAGTCGAAATGAGCAATAATTTTTACGGCGATATCAAAGAGCTTGTTCCCGACCTGGATGTTCGCGGACATATCTTAAGACAATATGAAACGCTTAATAGCCATGCAAAGCTTGTTGTCACATCAAGACTGCATATTGCGTCCCCGTGTGCTTCGATGGGCATACCTGTTATTCTCGTAAGGAACAACTGTCCAAACACATTTTCGTGGATGGAAAAAATCGTTCCTGTGTATGCTCAACAACAGTTTGCATCGATAGACTGGAACCCATCACCAGTATATTATGAAGAGGAAAAGAAACTCATCAACGATATTGCAACAAACAGGCTGAAAAACCTCGAGGTGAACCGGAAAGACCTTGATATGATAACAGAATTCTACTTGTCACGCGAAAAGAACGATTGCATTCATAATAACAATCTTTTTCAACAGGCTATTAGTAATATCAAAACTGTGTGGAATAATGAGACTTCACTAGAATATGCGATATGGGGCATAAACGATATTGCGGAATCGTTATATTATTATCTGAGAGAAAACTATCCGAATGCTAAACTGAAGAGCGTGTACGACAAGAACCATTCTATCAAGTTTCACGGTATTCAAACACAAAAACCGTTTGAAATGGTTCCTGATGATACTGCTTTCGTTTTTGTATGCGCAACGCAGGCTGCTAAAGAAGCAATGGAGGTGTTCACTGGATTAGGAAAGACGAGAGATTCATTTTTTATTGTGGGCCATACCGATGAAAAAAACAATATGCATATAAGCGCATAGAAAGAAGGATTATTGTGAGCTCAGTTCATTCAAGCAATAATGATTTTAGGAAAATGATTACTAAAATGCATGAAAACAGACTATGCGCCCCTTTTGTCCGTGTGACGAGAGACGAACTTATCATTAACGGAGTTATTATCTATGGCGGGAGTGGATGGGGGATTCTCATAAAGAATGAACTGTCTTTGCATGGCATTGAAGCATTATGGATGATCGATGCTGATCCTAAACTTGAAGGTCAGTTGGTTGAAGGTACTGTGGTTCGCTCTCCATCAAGTTTGCATGAAGCAGGTGAAAGCTTTGTAATGCTTGGTAGTACACATATCAAGGAGATGTCGCTTGAGTGCGAAAAGTGTAATGTTAAGAAATGGATAGCACCTGCGTCGATTAGGGACTGGTGCCCCATTACAGGTGATTTTGGTATTTGCATGGATGGCGAACGAAACATTGATGAACTAGTATCTACCCATGAGTTGTTGGCTGATGAAAAGTCTCGGGATGTATTTGAAGCGTTTATTCGGTGGCACTATTCATACGATAATGATTTCTCGAAGCTGTGCGATGTAAACGCTTATTTCCCCTCTGACTTACGGAGTAGAATTGATTATAGTGTTTTCATAGACGCAGGCGCGTATACTGGAGATACACTAAGTGATTGGATACACTTTTTTGATCCACATAATAAAGATTGTCAATATTTCGCATTTGAGCCCAATCCCATATCGTGTGTGGCGATTGATGATTATGTAAGAACTCTACCTGAAGCAGCAAGAAGGAATATTGTTGTTGCCAATGCAGCATTAGGGATAAAAGATGGTTTTGTTGAAATAGGTGGCTGGGATGGAGGCTCATACACAAAAGACTCGACAAGCGGAACCCCTTGCAAACGGATTGACGATTATTTTTCAACACTATTCCCGACAATTATAAAAGCAGATATAGAAGGCGCCGAAATGGATTTATTGCGCGGCGCTGAGCAAACGATTCGGCGTTGTCGTCCTACGTTGGCTATTTCACTCTATCATCGATATTCTGATATATGGGAAATACCATCGTGGATTAATGGACTGAGCCTAGATTATGATATTTATGTACGGCATCATGCAGAGAGATTCACAGATTCGGTATGTTACGCAATCCCACGAAATAATAGTACAATCAAGGAGTTAAGGCAATGAACATAGTTGGTGAGCCGCACAGGAAACGGCAATACTTGCCGGATATCATTCCATCTGATACCCCGTTTGTTGTTTTTCTCGATATTTGTGACAAGTGTAATTTTGTGTGTGATTTTTGTCCATGCAACACCAGCAAAGATGCTATGGAAATACGCCATAAAACTATGCCTTTTGAGCTTTTCAAAAAGATAGTTGATGATATGACTGGGTTTAAGAGAAAAATCCGGGTCATTAATCTGTATAGTTATGGCGAACCATTATTGAATCCATATTTTTGCGACATGTTGCTATATCTGAGAAATAGAAATGTTTGCGATGAAATACGGACAACTTCAAATGGCTCTCTCTTAACAAAAGATATATGCGAAAAAATGGTTGATAATGGGTTGAGTATGTTTAGGCTATCATTATATGGATTTAGCAAAGACGAATATAAACGGACTACACATTCCAATGTTGACTATGACAAGTTAATTTCTGATATCACTTATTTACATGCATATAACCAAAAAAAAAGAGGAAATCTGAAAATCTCAACAAAAGCAACTTCTACATTCATTAACACGGAAGAAACGCTACTTAAACTGTATAATGATTTTGCGGACATATCAGATTACTATTACGTGGAAAACATTGATGATGTTTGGCCGGATTTTCAATTAATTGGCGATTATCCGGAAGTATCGTTTGCGCCGTATAAATTTACCAAGGAAACTGAACAGAAATCATTATGTAGCTTCCTGTTTACAGACATGGCAATTCATTCTAATGGAGATGTAGGAGTATGTCATCTTGATTGGAAGCATTCAACAATATATGGCTCTGTTGTCAACGATAGTACAGTCGATTTGTGGAATGGCAAAGCCTTACGTGACTTAAGAGTAGACTTTTGCCGAAGTGAAACCCCGCCAATAGAGTTTTGCAGATCTTGCAAAAAAGTCTTCAGCGATAATATTGATGAAGAGCGCGAAAAAATAATCAAAAAACTAACTGACAATTGAGGATACAGCATGAAAACAGTTATTTTAGCAGGTGGATTAGGCACTCGCATTGCCGAAGAAAACAATTTACGCCCAAAACCCATGGTCGAAATCGGCGGGCAGCCTATATTGTGGCACATTATGAAATACTATTCGCATTTTGGATTCAACGAATTTATCATATGCTGCGGCTTTATGGGTCATATGATAAAAGAATACTTCGCGGACTACTATTTGCATCGTTCCGATATAACCTTTGACTTTAACGTCGGCAATAAAATGACAGTTCATTCAAATGTCGCGGAACCATGGAGGGTTACGCTGGTAGATACGGGTGCAAAATCTCAAACCGGGGGGAGAGTCCGCAGGATAAGGGATTATGTAAAGGATGAACCTTTTTTGCTAACTTACGGAGACGGTGTAAGTGACATCGACTTGCATAGACTGATTGAATACCACAAGTCGCAAGACACTGTCATTACAATAAGTGCTGTGCAACCGGGTGGGAGATTCGGTTTGATTGACTTCGGCAAACATGACAAAGTGTGCGGTTTCCGTGAAAAATCTAAAGAAGACGGCGGTTGGATCAATGCCGGATTCATGGTCATGGAATCCGGGATATTTGATTTCTTGACCGATGATAATTGTATTTTGGAAGCAGGACCTTTCAATCGATTGAGTCAAGAGGGAAAAATGTCAGCGTATAAGCATTACGGTTATTGGCAATGCATGGATACGCAACGCGATAGAGGTGTTCTGGAACAGAGATGGAAAAATGGCAACGCTCCATGGAAGGTGTGGGAATGAACCTGAATTTTTATAAGAACAAATCTGTGTTTGTAACCGGACATACGGGTTTCAAGGGCGCATGGCTATGCCAAATATTGAAAAATGCAGGGGCGAATATTTGTGGTTATGCGCTGGAACCGGTGTCCAACGGTATTTTCGAGCACAATTCGCTTGCATGTTGCATGAACTCTGTTATTGGAGATATCCGCGATACAGATCGATTAACAAGGACATTTATTGAGGCTAAACCGGAAATTGTATTTCACCTTGCTGCCCAACCCCTCGTGCTGGATGCTTTTGAGCAACCAAGATACACTTTTGACGTCAATGCACAGGGAACGGTGAATCTACTGGAATGTGTACGGTTGGCTGATTCAGTGAAATCAGTTGTAATCATCACTACAGACAAAGTTTACAAGAACCAAGAATGGGAATACGGATACAGGGAGACTGACGCACTTGGCGATACAGAACCATACGCTGCAAGCAAAGCTTGCGCGGAATTAGTCACTGCTTCTTATGCTGAAACATTCTTAATGAATATCGCTGTTTCCTCCCTGCGCGCAGGCAATGTTATCGGTGGCGGCGACGTGTCCGAGCATCGTATTATTCCGGATTGCCTTCGTTCAGCCATTCTGGGGAACGCAATCGAAATACGCAATCCACATTCAGTGCGCCCGTATCAACATGTATTGGAACCGTTGTTTTCTTATTTATTGATAGCAGAGAAACAATACGGCAACAATAAAATCTCCGGTTCATACAATATTGGGCCAAACGAATCGGATTGCGTTACCGCTGCTGAAATTGCAAAAATCTTTTGTTCGGAATGGACCGGAGCAAAGTGGCACGAAAAACCTGTCGCAAACGCGCCGCAAGAGAGCGGAACACTAAGACTGGATTGTTCCAAAGCGCGCTCCGCATTTGGGTGGAAACCAATATGGGATATTCGTACTGCGATTCGAAAGACAATTGAATGGGAAAAAGCAAAAAACAAAACTGAAATGACAAATCGCCAGATTGGAGAATATTATGAACAAGCAAAATATTCTTGACCTTGTTGATCAATACGCTAAGGAACATCATATTCGCAAACCATATGTTGAAGGCGACAGAATAAACTATTCCGGCAGAGTGTATGACAATAACGAAATAACTAACCTTATAGACAGCGCGCTTGAATTCTGGCTGACTTCCGGTAGGTATACCGAACAGTTTGAACAGAAGTTGGCGGCTTATATTGGCGTCAAACATTGTGCTTTCGTGAACTCCGGTTCATCTGCGAATCTGCTGGCGTTTATGGCGCTGACGTCGCCTCTTTTGGGTGAACGGGCCATACTGCGCGGCGATGAAGTGATAACAGTCGCGGCAGGATTTCCGACCACGGTCGCGCCTATCGTGCAATACGGCGCAATACCAATTTTCGTCGATATAACCATCCCGCAATATAATATTGACGTTACGGCGCTCGAAGATGCGGTCAGCGAAAAAACAAAAGCGGTTATGATTGCACACACTCTTGGCAATCCTTTCGACATATCAGCGGTCAAGGTGTTTTGTGAAAAGCATAGCCTTTGGCTCATTGAAGATAACTGCGACGCGCTCGGGTCGGAATACAGTATAAACGGCGAATCGCGCAAAACCGGTTCCTTCGGCGATATAGGCACATCCAGCTTTTACCCGCCGCATCACATAACAACCGGTGAAGGCGGCGCAGTTTACACCGACAATGATTCATTGAGTAAAATCATGCGTTCCATGCGGGATTGGGGCCGTGACTGTATATGCGCTTCCGGGCAGGACAATCTTTGCGGGCATCGGTTTAACGTACAATACGGTGAAATGCCCGCCGGATATGACCATAAATATGTTTATTCACATTTCGGATACAACCTAAAGGCCACAGACATGCAAGCGGCGATTGGAGTGGCGCAGCTTGATAAAATCGACAGTTTCACAAATGCCCGCCGCCGGAACTTCGATTCACTGAAGGATGCATTGTCACCGCTTACAAACAAGCTTATATTACCGGAAGCATGTGCTAACTCCAGTCCTTCCTGGTTTGGCTTCCTTATCACATGCCAAAACGGAGTGAATAGAAATGTATTCGTCCGGCAACTGGAAAGCAAGGGCATCCAGACAAGAATGCTGTTTGCCGGAAATATAGTGAAACAACCGTGTTTCGACAAAATGAGGGAAACAGGCGTAGGTTATCGACAAATCGGAGACCTTTCAAACACCGACCGCATCATGAACGATACTTTTTGGATAGGCGTATATCCCGGCATGACGGATGAAATGCTTGATTATATGGCAAAGGCATTGAAGGATTCCCCGCTGCCTAACGGAAAGGGGACGTTATGAAAGAATATGACTACCTTATCGTCGGCTCCGGTCTTTTCGGCGCCGTTTTTGCACACGAAGCAACGCGGCATGGCAAAAAATGCTTATTGATTGAAAAACGCCCGCATATAGCCGGCAATATTTATACGGAAGACGTCGAGGGTATACAAGTCCATAAATATGGCGCGCATATTTTTCACACAAGCAACAAAGCTATATGGGACTATGTTAACGAATTCTCGGAATTCAATAATTATGTAAATTCACCGTTGGCGCGCATCGGGGACGAGTTGTATAGCCTGCCATTCAACATGAACACATTTTACCAAATGTGGGGCGTAATCTCCCCTGCCGAAGCATTGGCGGAGATCGAGCGCCAACGGGGCGTTTATGCCGACATAGTGCCAAGAAACCTCGAAGAACAGGCACTATGTCTCGTCGGACGCGACATTTATGATAAGTTGATAAAGGGCTACACGGAAAAGCAATGGGGGCGGTCATGCGCGGAACTGCCGGCGTCTATCATAAAACGCCTGCCGCTTCGTTTCACGTATGATAATAATTATTTTTACGACCGCTATCAAGGTATACCCATCGGCGGATACACCAACATAATAGAAAAAATGCTTGACGGTTGCGATGTTCTCTTGAACACAGACTATTTTGATTATGTTGCACAAAATCCGGACATTGCCAATACAACTGTCTATACAGGAATGATTGATGAATTTTTCGGCTACTGTTACGGAACGCTGGAATACCGTTCACTTCGCTTCGAATCAGAGATACTTCCCATCAACAATTTCCAAGGCAATGCGGTTGTGAATTATTCCGCAGCCGATATTCCATATACACGCATAATTGAGCATAAACATTTTGAATTCGGCGCACAGCCCAATACTGTTATCACGCGCGAGTATCCGGCTGTGTGGGACAAGGGGCTGGAACCGTATTATCCCATCAACAACGAAGGAAACGACGCACTTTATTCAAGATATAAGGCATTAGCCGATGCACGTTCCGATATTCATTTTGGCGGACGTCTCGGTTGTTATGCATATTATGATATGGATAGAGTTATCGCTGATGCATTACAATTGTCTTCCGCACTAATATAATCATTAACCCGAATTCCCTGGATTTATTCTCTGTAATGTAACCCATTTTTGCCACTGTACAGACGTCAGATATCTTCCTCGGCGGGGGGCGGTTCGGGAACGACGTCGGGCTCCGCTTCTATCAGCGCGGGCAGCACAAGGGTGATCCTGGTCCCGATACCCTCGCGGCTGAGGACTTCCAGATGCCCCTTGTGACGCGTGGCGATCCATTGGGCAATGGACAGGCCGAGCCCCGCGCCGCCCGTCGCCCGGGCCCTGGACTCGTCCGCCCTGACGAACCTGTCGAAAACGTTCGGGAGTATCTCCGGGCTTATGCCTATCCCGTTGTCGGCCACGGTCAACCGGGCGGACCCTTCGTCGCGGGCCGCAGAAACCGTGATCTCGCCGTCCTGGTCTGTATACTTGATCGCGTTGTCCACAAGGATCCGCAGCGCCTGCTTGATCAGGGCCCTGTCCGCAAGGACAGTGACGCCGTCGCCGGAAACCTTGAACTCATGCCCGTTGTCAAGCATGCGCATTTCGCCGAC
>Ga0123353_10009803_pt1 | contig 13273 bp, 7 predicted proteins | sample TergutLab28metaG_3_FD_92763 | JGI IMG/M metagenome (GOLD analysis project Ga0123353, IMG submission 92763) | Labiotermes labralis P3 segment gut microbial communities from Petit-Saut dam, French Guiana - Lab288 P3 | ecosystem: Host-associated > Arthropoda: Insects > Digestive system > Gut ...
GAAGCGCGGCTACGATGATTATCCCTACAAGGTGAGGCATCTGGTGGAAAATGCTTTCATGCGAATGAAGGAGTGGCGTGGCATCGCAACGCGCTATGCCAAACGTAGCGCATCCTTTCTCGCTGCCATCCAGATTCGCTGTATCGCCCTCTGGTTGAGTATCTTGTGACGACACGCTCTAGAAATACCCTTCATCGTAGGGGTACCACTCTACGTCTTGCTTCTCGTCTTGCGTCGCCAGATATCCCCAGGCTTCTTCTTCGTGCGTATTCCGGTACATCCAGGCAGGTATTCCAAAAATGATCCACTGCCCTGTCCCCTGCGGTTTAGGAAAGACATCCGGCAAACACTACTCGACAGGCATGCTTGGCAGCACACGGGCTCGCTCGAGGCGCAGCCGCACCGCCGCAAGCTCGTCCCCCGAGTAAACATAACCCGGCCTAACGATCCCCTCTGAAGCAAGAGCCGAACTCAGAGTCGGCCCTGCAAGCAAGGGTGTCCCCATCTCGCCAAGAAACACGCATGCTTCCCGGTCTTTGTGATGCGCCACGACTGCGCTCCCGAACGCTGCACTCGTGCTTCCATCCGCATAGGTGCCCCCATAGTCCCCTCCCCCGGCAATAACACGATAGGAGAAGGGCTCGCCGCCAAACCAGTCAAGCAAGCGATCGAGGGCTGCAAAGAGTGCGACCTCGTCGATCGCAGGGCCAGAAAGAGCCGAATATCCCCCGGGGTCAAGCAGAACAGACATCGACTCCGTGACACCAGGATGCCCATCTTGTCTGCCCCTTCCTAAAATAAGACACCTGCCAGAAGACTCAAGCGAGCCCCAAAGCGATTTGTTGCCAACATCTGCAACGAAGTGGGCATCTTCCCATCTGCTATTGGTTACGGGGAAAAAACCCTCCGCCAAGACTATTCGACCCGATCTAGAGTCCTGAAGATAGGAGACGTACTCCCTGAACTGCTTGTCCCCACCGGACAGGAAGTAGCCAGGCTTCTCTATTTGCTCGGCCTGCCTAACAAGGTTGGCTTCGAGTTCTGTCAAGGCGATGGAGGTTGCCTGGGTCGCCTTCGCCGTTATCTCCTCACGGCGCACCTTGCTCACGCTATCGCCCTTGAACCATCGGCTCCCCACCACAAGGGGAGCCCCGACAAGGTCTTTCTGAGAAAAGCTGCTGTCAACATCGAGATAGAAAAGTAGCTGGGCATATTCAAGGCGCAGCCGCACCGCAGCAAGCTCGCCCCCCGAATAAACGTAACCTGGCTTGACAAGTCCACTAGATACGGAAACCGAAGTTCCAGTCGGCCCTGATGCCTCAAGGGCACCCGCCTCAGCAAGGAAGACGCACGCCTCCTGATCCTCGCGACGCGCGACAACCGCATTCCCGTAAGAGTTATCCTCCCCAGCGATGAAGCGAAATGAGAAGGTCTCTCCACCAAACCAGTCAAGCAAGCGATCAAGGGCTGCGAAGAGTGCGGCCTCGTCGATCGCAATTCCGCGAGCATTGCTTTCGTGCCCGCCATGTGCTTGAACAAAAACCGCTTCTTCGACACCGGCGAGCTCATCGCCCCTACTCCTCCCTAAGACCAGATATCCTCCAGTAGGCACAAGCGAGTCCCAGAACGATCTACCACCGGTGTCCGGTATGAAATGCTTTTCCACCCACCTGCTAGTGCTTTTGGGGTAAAACTCCTCCACCCAGGTTATTCGATCCGACCTGGAATCCTTGAGGTAAGAGGCGTGCTCTCCAAGCAACTCGCTTTGTCTGAAGAGATAAGTCTCGACCTCGGCCAAGGGGATTGATGTGGCCTGCGTTGCCTTTTTCGCTATCTCCTCACGGCGCTCCTTGCTTATGGACTGGCCGACATCAGACGGCGAAATACCATCCCCCCATGGGACACCATCACTCCCGCAACCCGCAAGAAGAGAGACTGCCAAAAACGCGGAGAGCAGCAGGCTTATTTGGTTCCGCACAGCCACTCAGTCCCAGTTGTAGAGATGCCACTCTACGTCAGTTTTCGTGAATTGCATCCCGATATACGATTGAGCTTCTTCGGAGCCAACACCCTTCCCATCTATGCGGTATACATTGTCAATTCCATCCTGGCAACATAGCTCATCGAAAATGACCTTCCCTTTTGAGAACCGCTGTATTTTTAGCACCTCATTTAAGCCCGCACCGCCTGAGCTAACAAACGAGGCATCCGTCTTAGGGCCATTCATGCCCCTGAGGGGGAAGACAAAGCCGTACACGACACCATCCTCATAATGAAGCAACACCCTGTCGTTCGAGCAAGACTCCTCTAATATCAGCTCAGTGGCTCCGTCTCCGTCCATGTCGACCACGCAGAACTGGCTGTAGGAGTTCCCTCCCTCCCTGTCACCGTTATCGGTATACTCCATATCCCCGTTATCGTTAATAAACAAATAGCTGGCAGAGCGGAAATCCTTGAAGTACACAAACTGGCCAGTCTCGGTGCACAAGAACTTCTTCCTGTTCAAAATGACGTCCCTTATCGCGGGAAGGACGCTGGCGGTTCGTTTTTGGAATTTTCTAAAGCATAGTAGACGTTACTGAGGGTGCTGATCGACCTTTCGCTGACTGGTGGCCCGTTAATAGATGCCTCATCTTCGGAAGAACTCCCTTGGCTGGACACATCACTAGACCCCAGGGTGCATCCTGAAAAACAGGTCGTTGCGAATAGGAGAGCGCATACTGCATAATATTTCTTCATCTTCATTCGACATCACCTATTACCTGCCAGCAGGGTAAGCTCTGGCACACAGATTGGCTGCCGCAATCCGTTTGTTATTTGCCGCAGCAGATGCCTTTCACACTTCAAGGCTTGCGCCTCTTCACCCGAAACACGCCTCGCCGTAGGGGTACCACTCTACGTCTGTCTTTGTGAATTGCACCCCGATATACGCTTCAGTTGCTTCCGGGCTGACATTCTTTCCGTCTATGCGATACACATTGTCAAACCCATTCTGACAACATAACTCATCGAAAATGACTTCTCCTTTTGAGAACCGCTGTATCTTCAATACATCATTTATGGTCGCACCATTTGAGCCAATAAATGTGGCATCTGCTTTTGGGCCGTTCATGCCTCTAAAGGGGAAGGTATAGCCATATACAACACCGTCTTCGCAGTGAAACAATAGTCTGGTACCCGCGTGAGATTCTTCTAATATCAGCTCTGGAATTCCATCCCCGTCCATGTCGATCACACAGAACTGACTGTAGGAGAGCGCCTCCTCTCTTTCACCGTGATCGGTATACTCTATTTTTCCATCATCGTTAACGAATAGGTAACTATCAGACCGGAAATCCTTGAAGTACATGAGCTTGCCGGTTTCAGTGCAAAAGAATTTCTTCTTATTCTGAACAACATCCTTTATCTCTGGCGAAATACTCCGTGCTTCATTTCCAGAATAGCTGAGGGTGCTAATCGGCGATTCACCCATAGGTGCCGCATTTTCAGAAGCACCCCTTTTGTTGAGTGCGTCGCCCGACCTCAAACCGCATGTCGAAAGACAAACCATTGCAGCCAAAAGAGCACATACCGCTGTAATATTTTTAATTTCATTCGGCATCACTTATCGCCTGCCGGCAGGATAAGCAACGGCACAGGCATTAGCTGCCGAAACTCGATCTTTCATACTCGCATTGGGATTTCTCGGGTTTTCGTACTCCTTACAGAAAGCTTTTGTTAGGGCCTCAATGTTGCCTGTTGTTTTATTAAACCTAGCCCACTCGCTTTTGCAGAGGTTTTTTCTCTCCCAGTTGAAATAATCAAGTTGCACTGCCATATCACCTACATCAAACCAAATGTACGTTTTCTTCATAGCATAAGCATTTGCATGCTTCATGAGCGCAGCTTTCCTTGGAGCGTAAGTCCATTGTAGAATTCCCCAGCCTTTTCCATCTTTAGCACTGTAGTTTCTGATATAGGCAGGGGCATCTGTCCTCAAATTTTTTTCTAAGGTAAGTGAGCTGAATCTGCCTCCGGTCTCGACAGAGATGTTTCCTAGTATTGCACATGCCTGCTCACGGGTAACACCCATCGTATTCCGAAGATAGGAATAAATGACGCTTCGTTTGTCCTTCCAGCTGCTTATATACGTCCAACTTTTCAATCGATACTCGAGGTTATAAGTTGCACGTTGGTTTTTGTTTAGCTTGTTCACATTAAAGTTCTTTACTTTGTATCGAACCGTCCAATTTCCTGTCGGATCGTAATTGTTTGCCGGATCCCCGCCACAGTACTGGAACGCACTCTCTTCGCCGTTAGACTTTGCGGGGTCTTTCGAGAGGAACTGCATAGTGGTCGGATCGTAGTTCCTCGCAGAGCAGTAGTAGGTTTTTGATTCGGCATCCCAAACGTATCCTGCATATCGCAAGACCTGACGCTCTGCTATGAGTGCAGCGAGCGGCGCAGAGATCGATGTCGCCGCCTGGGTCGAAGTAGCAGTGGGGTTCCCCCATTGATCGTAGCGGTAAGCCGCAAAAGCAGATCCGTTGCTCGCGAGAAGCGAGACCACGTCACCACGATCCGAGGTAACCATGTAGAAAGGAACCTTGTTGCCAGATGAATCTGTATAGGTGCCTGCGTATGGGCACCCCGCCCCGTCGTAGAGATAGGTAACGCACCAAGTGGCGTTATCGCTCCTGCTTGCAGAGTAGCAAAGAAGCTGTAGGTCGTCATAAGTCCAATCTGCGGTCGTGGTTTTGCCAGTGGTATCGTTTATGACGCTCTTTCTGCGCTGACCGAGTGCATCATAAGTGTACGTAGCACTTGGAGCGCTTGCACCAGGCGTAGCAGAGGCGGCAAAGCTTCCTAAACGACCGGTTTTTAAGTAGCTAAACCTTGTTTGGTACAGATTTGAAGCGGGGCCTTGAGTGATGCGCTGCCCCGATCCGTCGTAGCCAACCATAAGCGGCGTGACACTTCCCGCAGGCATAAATGAGCTTAAGCGATTGTTTGCTGGGTTGTAGTTAAGCGTGGTTACACCTGAGGTGTTAGCCGCACGTTTGATGTTCCCTGAATCATCATATTCATAAAATGTCGTGCCAACACTTGTGCGCGCACTTGTAAGCCGCTCATTCAAGTTGTAGCCAAAAGTGGTCTCTATGGAGCCGCCATAAGTTGCAAAAAGCTGCTCTGAGGACTTCTTACCGGCATCGTTGTAAGCGTAGCTTCTGTTGACCGGCTTAGTTGTAGCTATTCCAGACCCCCACTGGCGCTCCAGCCGCCCGGAGCCGTCATACTCGGCATTGAGAGACGCGGTGTTTACGCCACTGGTAAGCGTAACAGCCGTCTCACGATCGCCAGCATCGCGTGCGCTCACCGTGCGGGTGAAAGCGGTGATACCTGGGCTTGTAGTTTGCCGAGTGGTCTCAAGATCATTTGAGTCGATTACTACCGTAGTCGTAACGTCACCGTAAGAGTCGGTGCGTGTACTTACCCCAGGAGTGTTTTGGGGATAGGAATAGAAGCTTTCATAGGTTTGCACGGGAACCCCAAAGACGCCTCGATAGTAGTTCTCGGTAAGTAGGCGTCCAAGCGAGTCATGCTCACGCGACGTAGACTTGACATAGGCAGCGGACGGGCTCCCCTGGTAGTCGAAGTGGTGCTCGCTGTGGACGTTCCCAAACAAGTCGTACTGGTACTCGATCTCGCGGCCATCCGGGTCTTCTATCCTGCCAAGACGCCCCTTGCCGTAGGTGTTGGAGGTGGTCTTGCCGTCCACCGTCACAAAGACGGCATCACCTAGCGCATCATAGCTGCGTGCGGTCACGACACCGTCCGCATCGACCTCACGGAGCGGCCAGCCGAGCTCGTTGTAGCAGGTGACGGATGCGGCCTGCCCGCTCCCGCCGGCAGAGACCTGGCGGCCTGCGATGTCATACGTGTACGTGGTCTCCACGCCCCCGGGGACCATGCTTCTTATCATGCGCCCGCCGAGGTCGTAGGCGTACGAGGTGCATGCCGTCCCCGTGCCTGCAGAGGACACCTCAGCCGTCGTGTTCCCTGCCGCGTCATAGGTGTACGTAGTCGTCTTGCCGCCGGACTCGGCGTTTGTCGCCACGCGCCCGCCAGGGGTGTAGGAGGTGATGCTTGGCGTGGCCTCCCCTGATCCGAGCGATGAGATCACACGCCCGTCCGCGTCATAAGTGCTCCGGTGCGCACGTGCGGCATCGTATGCCGGCACCCCTGCAGGCCAGCTCTCTGTGACGTTCCCTGCCGCGTCGTAGTCGGTGCGTGCAAGCTGGCCTGACGTGCACGAGTCTGCGGCGAAGACGGTGCGCCCAAGCGCGTCGTATGTGTACGTGGCAGTGGACGCTACCATAGCCGCGGCGGCAGACTCCTTGAGGTATTTCGTCTCGGTGTCAGGCCGGCCGTTCGCCCCGTACGTCCACCGGGTAAGCCCCACCTGCCTGCCTAGTGCCGCGCTCGGGTGCATGCTGTATACCTCCGTCTCACGCCCAAGCTCGTCATAGCTGTACCAGGTCACCACGCCGAAGGGGTCTGTCGAGGATATGAGGCGCCCGGAGACCGAGTAGGCGCTTGTCGTGGCAGCGCCAGGAAGATTGGAGGTTGACGGCAGGTACTCGTCGGTCACGTTCCCGAAGGCATCGGGGACGCGGTACGTGTAGATGGCAGCGGCGGACGGGGCGGTCGGCGAGAGCCTCGCGTACTGGATCGTGGCAAGCGGCCTGCCGGTCGTACCGAAGCCTGAATAAAGCGTCATAGCGGACTCGGTCGCGTTAAGCGAGCGTACCTCGCTCGTCACCACCCCAGGGTAGGACGCGTGCCCGTAGGCATAGGTGGTAAGCGAGACCGTGCCGGACTTGTCAAGGACGCTGCTGTCCGAGATGAGGTTCCCTGACGCGTCGTAATCACGCGTGGTGACCGCGCCTCTCGGGTCGGTCTCGCGGGTGCAGAGCCCTTTCGCATTGTACTCGTACGAGGTATGCCCCTTGTCCGCGTCGTACTCGTCGCGCACAAGGCCGAAGCCGTCCACGCTCTTCCTCGTGACATGCCCGAGCGGACTCGTCTCCTGCACCACCTCGAGCGTGGGCGAGTACGTATAGCGGCGCATGCCTGATGCCGTTGCCTCGTATAGGCACGTGCCGTTCGCGTTCAAGGAGAAGGTGTGGGTGATATACGTGTTGTTGGCGTTCCCGACCCTCCCATAGTAGCTTGCCACGGCTCCTGCGCCGCCCATATACCCAAAGCCTACCTGACGGTAGATGTCTGCACCATAGCCGGGAAGCTCCGCACGCATGACGGCCCCGCCTACATCATAGTCAAAACCGATCGAGATGCCTGAGACCGCATGGGAAAGCGAGGTGAGCCGGTTACCTGTGTAGCCGAGCGAGAGCGTGCGGTTCGCGGAGTCCCCGACACCGTAATAGTAGGTGACCGTCGGCGAGACACCGGCCGCATACGTGATGGTACGGGTACCGGCGGTCGTTGCATACGTCGCACCCGTCACCACGCCGGCCGATGTCCGGTTGACCGTGATGACGTGCCCGTTGCCAACCGCCGCGATCTGCACGTTGTTGCCGACAAGCGTGTAGAGCACGGTGTTGCCGTTCGCATCGCTTTCAGACTTCAGCCGGCCCGTGACCCCGTCAAAGACAAGCTTGCTCCCGTCCTTGTAGGTGATCTGCCAGTCCACCAGCTTGGTGAGCGTGCCGTAGAAGCCGTGGGCGGACACCCAGGTGCCGCCCGAGTTCCCGAAGCGGTGCGCCTCGCCTGCTGCGTCGGTGTAGGTCGCGACGTTCCCTGCAGGGTTAAGCGTGAGGGACTGCTCGAAGTTGAAGCGCCAGCCCTGTGCCCAGGAGCCGGCAGTCGTGCGGTCGGAGGAGTAGTGGCGCTCAAGGGTCGCACGCGGCCCCCACCAGTCGATCTCCAGGTCTGTGGCAGAGAGCCTCACCGCCCCTTTGTCGAGCAGCACCTCCGCGCTGTGGCCTAGGAGCCCGGCATCCCCGATGTCATACGTGGTATGACGTGGGTCACCGTTCACACGATGGGTGCGGTTGGCGAGGGTGACCGAGACGGTGGCACACTCGCTTATGGCCGGCGCACCTGCAAGGGATGAGACCGGCACGACCTTGAAGAGGTAGTCGGTCCTGTCATGCATCGTGTCTGCCGCGGCCTTGGCATAAAGCGGGCGCGGGTCGTCGCGGAGCTCGGTCAAGGCATAGGGCGACGCGTACGGGTTCACGAGGTACGTGTAGCCTGCAGGGAGCGCACCGATCCCCGAGTCGAGCGGGAAGAGCCCCTTGCCCGCAGTCGTCCAGCTCGTCCCGGTCGTGGAGCCGACCTGGCGGAATATGTTGCCGTCGTGCAAGTATATCTGGTAGGAGGAGGCGAGCGGGGTGGCCTTCCACGAGAGGGTGGCCGCGCCGCGCCCCTCGTTGGTGGCGTTGTTCTGGTTCGCAGGGATCAGGTTCCCGCCTGTATCGGCCTCGGTGAAGAAGTACGTCGACACCGCTGTGGTGACGCTCGTCTTGAGCATCTCGGGCGACTTGATCGCGAACGCCTTGGCAGGCGACCACGCGCTCCAGTGCAGCAGGTCGGTGTCTTGCGGGGTGCAGGCGGAGCGCACGCGCACATGGTAGGTGTCGCCTGGGACAAGCCCGCCGGGCGGCCCGGGGACATCGGCCGTCCCGGTCCCATTGTTCAACACTATCTCCTTGCGGTGCACGCTCGCGACGGCCGGGCCGGTCGCGGTCTCCGACACCTCGATCTCATATGCCTGCTGCCCATCGCCGAGCGGGTGCGTGTACGTCCAGCTGATCGTGGGTTCTGTGGAGACCCAGCCGCCGAAGGACGGCGAGACAGTGATGGTCGGGCGTCGGCGTACTCGATGTCCCAGAACGGCTTGTTGGAAGCGCTATCGGCCGAGTTGAAGCACAAGTTGGTGCCGTCGTCAACGGAAAGGCGCACGGTCGAGCGCGCCTTGGTGGTGGCAGCATCCTGCCAGTGGGACATCATGCGCGTCACGTCAAGCCTCGCCTGGGTGCCGGCGGACGCGACCCAAAGCTCAGGGGTCTTATGGTTGGCCGAGACCTGCCCGACCCCGTTGTTCGTATAGGCGTTCCAGGTGATGGTGCTCAAGTCGACATCCGCGTCCGTGACACACATCTCACCCGTGACGCCCCCGGGGGCCCTCCAGTAGCCTACGCCGGGAGTGGCATAGAGCTGCAGGTGGGAGTCGGCTACATAGAGGTCTTGGCTCTTCTTGTAGGCCAGGTCGTCGACAAGGGTCTGCGGGGGGTGAAGGTAGATGTACTCGGTGCAGGCGAAGCCCGGCCAGTTGTTGTTCGCCCACAGGTCGGCCCAGCCGACGTAGTTGTCGTTTTGCTGCGACGGGCCCGAGGAGATGAAAGTGTCGTCCGCGCCGAGCGTGTACGGATAGCCTATCAAGAGCGTGGAGGGGTCGATGTACACCGGGTAGGCGCGTGCCGGGTCGGTGAGCCACTTCAGGTCCGCCACCACGTCAAGGATGTAGCTGCCGGGCCCGTCCCCTTCCTTGAGCTCATAGTGGACGGCATCAGAGCGGGTCGGCCTGGAGGCCGGTGTGCCTGCATCCTCCATGTACGGTGCCGGGATGGAGAAGACCGCCTCCCCGCCGCCTGTTTTTTGAAGCGTGATCGAGCCGTCGGCCTGGGGCTCAGGCGTAAGGCCGTCGAGCCCGAGCTCGAAGCTGTAGATGTGCTCGCCACCTTGAGGGGCCCGGTCGAGTACGATCGTCTCCTTGAGGCCGGATGGGACGGACTCGTACTCGAGCGTCGCGTCGGCGAACGCACCTGCGTACGAGACCTTGGCATCACTCCCGCTGTCGGCCTTTGCAGGCATGGCACCCTTGGGACCCGGGGCGGCACCCGTGCGCCCAGAGGACGCAGGGCGCATGGACAGGGCCGTGCCGGAGCCCTTGATGCTCACCGGGCCTGATGACAGGGCACCAGGGAGCACTATCTCGAAGACGTTCGCCTTGTTCGTCCAGAAAATGCGGGTCGGGCATCCCCATCTGCCTCGACCCTCTCAAGCGCCGTGTCGATCGGCTCGAGCCTGCCGGTGGCCGCATCCTCGTAGTGTACCGGCTCATAGAAATACTGGGCCCGTACCACGCCGTTATCGAACAGGTACTCGCGGCTGAACTCCGTGCGGTTCTCCTCGATCTCACGCACGACCTCTGGCTCAGGGAGGATGGCTTCGCCTGTCGGAGCCTCGACTCCCATTCCCGCCCCAGTAGGCGCACTGTCAGGAACCGTGGCAAACACCTGGGACACGGAACCCAAAAGGAGGACAAGGGCAAGAAGGAGGGAGATGGCGTGCGCCTTCCGGCGGCGTGCTTGCTTGCGCATGAGTAAGTCCTTTCGAAGAAGCGGCTTGCTCTATCATGGTGTGTTACACGCGATACGGACACATTACCAGGAAATTTTTAGTGGCGCCAATGCACTGGCATGCATTTGGAGGCCGTATTTGGAGGCTCATTCGGAAACATTTCCGAAGCGATCCGTAAACAGCATTCTTGGCAGGAGCAGCGGGCGTGCTGTGTCCGCCGAGAACCCTCTCTCACACCATCGGTCGTCTGCTCCTCAACCCAAAACAGGCAGAAGGAAAAACACCAGGACAACGACTGTGCCGTTGTAAAGCGCGTGCAGCGCTATGGCGGGCCAGAGAGTCCGATGGCGGGCAGCAAGCCACCCGAGTGCCACGCCCAAAACAAACGTGGGCAGCGCCACCCAAAGCGAGAGATGGCACAGGGCGAAGACCACTGCGGAGAGCACGATGCTCGGCCACGTGCCTATACGACCCCGCAACGCACCGAACATGATGCCACGGAAAACAACCTCTTCGACAACGGGCGCAGCAATAACAACCATTATCACCGTAAGCGCAATGCCCACCCAGCCGCTGCCGAAAAGAGTCGTGGTGAGTTCAGTGCCCTCAGGGGGCTTCCAACCAAGAATGCGCACGGCGAAGTCCCCCCAGACGGCAGCTATCGTCCGCGTAAGAATGAGCAGTCCAGGAACCGTCACTATAGCCTGTATGGCGTCTGAGGCGGTCTGTGCCGAGCGCTCGGCATCCTGGGCCTTCAGGCCAAGCGCGCCGAGCACCTCGGTCGAACGCCATCGGGACATCCAGAGAAGCGCCACCGCCTGGAGCACATACGCCCCGCCGAGCGTTACCGCACGCACTGCGATCCTGTTGCCCGGCGGCATCGACTGCACCGCTGCAGTCCCCAGGATCAACCCGGCCACAAGCGCGCTAAGGGGCACAAGCGCCACCGCTACTGACGCCTCAAGAAGCCCCCAGGGAGCACCCGGCCTGGCGGATGCCTGCCGAGCAGACGTGCGTTTCCTGAAAGTCGCCTCTTTGGCTTGGGCCCCTTTTGCTTTCTGGTCGCCGAATCCCGAAGGGATCCGCCGCCATGAGCCCTTTTTTTTCGCAGCAGCGGCTTTGCGCAAGGCCTTCGCCTCTTCCCTGGATCCGACCACGACCCGGGAGATGTCAGCGTCCTCAGCCCGGGTAATGGCCCTCTCCGAGCAGGCTTCGACACACCTAAGGCAGGCAGTGCACGCAGCGGAGTCGATGTGGACATAGCCGAGCCCCGCACGCACCGCCTGCGCCGGACACACGTACACGCAGAGGCCACACCCCTTGCAGCGTTCGGGGGCGACCGCCAGATGTGTTCCGAGCGCCGTCGCGGCTTGTCCGCCGTCGGGCCTGCCTCTCACTGCGGCCCACCCGTCATCACAGCCCGCCTGTCATGATGATCCGCTCCAGATCCTGCTCGGAGAGGACCGGCACGCCGAGCGCGACCGCCTTGTCATGCTTGCTGCCAGCTGCCTCGCCCGCTACAACATAGGAGGTCTTCTTGCTCACACTGCCAGCCACCTTCGCGCCAAGCCCTTTGAGCGCAGCAGCCGCCTCCTCCCGCGTGTAGCTTTCTAACGCACCCGTCAGGACAAACGTAAGCCCCTGGAGGGTCTGCGGGCGCGCATGCGTACGGGATTCCTCGGCGGTCTGCGCAAGCCTCACGCCTGCCGATCGCAGTCTCTCAAGCACCTCGAGGTTGTCGGCATTGCCGAAAAACGCACGGACGCTTTCTGCGATCTTCTCGCCAACGTTCTCGACTTCGGCGATCGCTTGTGCGTCGGCTTCGCCCAAGGCATCGAGCGAGCAAAACGCCTCGGCCAGCGCCTCGGCGACTGTGATGCCGACATGCCGTATCCCCAGGCCGAAAAGCAGCACGGACACCGGTCGCTCCTTGCTCGCGTTGATCTGCCCAAGGATCTTGGTGGCAAGCACCGTCCCCAAAAGCGTAGGAGTGCCATCGATCTTGGTCCGACCCATATCGAGCCTGGCCAGGCCGTCGGCGGACAGGTAGTAGAAACCGGCGACATCGGCAACCATGCCCTGCTCGATGAGACGGCCGATGATCTCCTCGCCAAGACCCTCGATGTCCATGGCACCACGGCTTGCCCAATGGGTAAGGCGCGCCAGGCGCTGGGCCGGGCAGGCGACGTTTGTGCAACGGGTCGCCGCCTCACCATCCTCCCGCCAGAGCGGGCTTTTGCACGAAGGACAGCATGTGGGCATCGAAAAGGCGCGCTCGGTGCCGTCCCGCAGCCCGACGACAGGGCCGACGACCTCGGGGATCACGTCGCCGGCCTTGCGGACAATGATCGTGTCGCCGATCAAGACGCCTTTGCGCTCGATCTCGTCCTCATTGTGCAGCGTCGCTTTCTGAATGGTCGAACCCGAGACGGTGACCGGCTCAAACACCGCGAACGGGGTGACCGCACCGGTCCGCCCGACACTCACATCGATGTCAAGCAGCTTTGTCGTCCTCTCCTCCGGCGGGAACTTGTAGGCGATCGCCCAGCGCGGTGCCTTTGCGGTATGCCCGAGCTCCTCCTGCAAAAGCACCTCGTCAACCTTCACGACAACGCCGTCTATCTCGTACGGCAGGTCTTCCCTGCGCTCCAGCGCCTGCTCGCAATAGGCGCGAACGGCCTCTGCGTCAGCGCACGCGGCAACATCAGGGTTCACATGAAAACCAGCAGACGCAAGCCAGGCAAGCACCTCACTCTGCCGAGAAAGACCGAGGGTCAAAGGGTCGCTTACCGCGTACATGAACGTTGCAAGGTCCCGAGAGGCCGTAGTCGCAGGATCCTTTTGCCGCAAGCTGCCCGCTGCAGCATTCCGCGGGTTTGCGAACCGAGGGCCGCCAGCCATGTCC